>Ga0315282_10002191_pt1 | contig 36334 bp, 25 predicted proteins | sample YL17G07_20_MG_FD_203693 | JGI IMG/M metagenome (GOLD analysis project Ga0315282, IMG submission 203693) | Sediment microbial communities from Yellowstone Lake, YNP, Wyoming, USA - YL17G07_20 | ecosystem: Environmental > Aquatic > Freshwater > Lake > Sediment | place: USA: Wyoming | collected...
AAGTCGTACGCCGTCCCGTCGTGAACAAAGATGGACGCCAAACCGTGGCCCTCGGCCAGCCGGCCCCATTCCTGCCCGGTTTTCGCGTCGCGCAGCCGGAGGTAGTAATCCTTGGCGGAGCCGCCGGTCGCCGGCCGAACGCACTCGAGCAGGCCGGCCTTGCCGCGCCAGGAGAACGGCGCGACCTCGCACATATCGCGCTGGACGAGCTCGCGGGCGACGAAGGGCGAGCGGCGGACCGGCGCCGCGGGCGCCAGGGCGCCGAAGGCGTCGACGGGCCAGGAGCCCAGGCGCATCATCCCTTTCGGGACGTCCTGCTGGAACTGCACGTAGGCCTTGACGTCGCCCTTGACCGTGTAGCCGATATCGCCGACCGTGGCCTTCTTGACGATGACGCCGAAGACCTTGTAGCCCATGAGGGTGGAATCCTCGAGATCGACGCGGAGATACTTTCCCTCCTGAACGCTTTGGATGATGCCGTCGGTCGGCGTTCCCTGCGGCTGGGAGAAGTTCAAGGTGACAAGCCGGCAGCGGCTGACGCGGACGTGTGTATACGTATGGAAGCCGAAGTTCCCGGCCTTGAGCGAGCACTGCGGGCCGGCCATGACGCAATCCTCGAAGACGATGTCCGGCCGGTCGGGCATCGCGGCGTTCTCGACCCGGCAGTAGGCGCCCGCCGTGTCGCCCCAGAAATCCAGCGCCCAGAGGCGGCAGCGCCGGAAGGTGATCGGCTCGTCGGGCCGCGAGAGGCAGCTCGCGACGCCGCCGCCGAAGGCCCGCCCGATGGAGACGCAGTCCTCGACGATGGCGGTGAAAGGTTTGACCTGGTTGGTCAGGTCGAAGAAAATGCCGCCGTCACCGCCTGTCACGTACAGGCCGGCCAGCCGCCAGCGGTCCCAGCCGATGGCCGAGAATGTGGCGTCCTTGTGCTCGGGCGACCATCCTTGCGCGTTGGCGCGGATGGGCCCCCACCAGTCATAGGACTTGAACCCCTTCAGGCCGGGATCGGAGGAATCGATGACCACGGAGCCCGTCGTCCCGGAGCCGAAACGGCCGTCCGTGTCGCCGATGAGCTCGTTGTACCGCCCCGGCGCGCCCTTCGCCGCCGGAGACAGCATGGCTTCGAAATAAGTGTCGGGCCGGACAATGATGCGGTACCCGCCCCGGTCGTCGGCGACCGCGTTCAAGGCGGCCTGGATGGTGGTGAAGGCCCGGGACCAGGAGGCGCCGTCCGAGCCGTCGCCGAGCTTGGAGACGTAGATCGTGCGGCCGAGCGGCTCGGCGACCGCTGCCGACCCGGCGGGCGGAGTCAGGATCGCGCCCAACAACAGCGCGAGCAGGATGTCCATCGTCAATCCTCCCCCTCGGCTCCGCCGGGCCGCCCGGGCGCTTCCGGCTTGAAGGCCTCGTTTCTCCACGGAGAGAAAGCATAAGGGGGACCCAGGAGGATGTCAAGGACGATGGATGCCCGGCCCGGCTGCGCGTCCATGGGACCTTCCCTCCAGGCGGCTATTCGTATTTCAAGGTGTCAGCGGGATTGATCCGCGAAGCCCGTACCGCCTGGAAGCTCACGGTCAGGAAGGCGAGAATCAAGGCCCCGGCGCCCGCCAGAATAAAGAGTCCCCAGGCGATCCCCGGGCTGTAGGCGAAGGTCTGGAGCCACTTTCTTACCAGAAAATAGGCCGCGGGCCAGGCGATAACGTTAGCCGCCAGGACCCACTTGGCGAACTCCCCGGAGAGGAGCAGAACAATCCCCCGGGAGGAGGCGCCCAGGACCTTGCGCACGCCGATCTCCTTCGTCCTTTGTTCCGCCGTGAAGGAAGCCAGGCCGAACAATCCCAAGCAGGCGATGATCACGGCCATCACGGCGAACACCTTGAAAAGCGAGCCCATCCGCTCGTAGCCCTTGTACATGCGGTCGAAGTCCTCGTCGAAGAAACGGTACTCGATGGGGTATTGGGGAAGGATCCGGCGCCATGTTTCTTTGACGTCCGCCAAGGATTCCGTGATCGCTCCCGCCTTGAGGCGGACGACGGCGAAGCGGAATTGACTCGGGTCGAGGACGATGCCCAGAGGCTCGATCGGGTAGCGGGCCGATTGATAATGGAAGTTCCTCATGACTCCGATGATCGTCCCCTGATACCCCCGAAAACTGAACCTCTTTCCTATGGCCGAGGCGGCGTCCAATCCCATGATCTTCGGGACTTCCTCGTTGACCATAAAAGTCCGCTGGATGTCCGAGGCCATGGTCCGGGAGAACGACCGTCCGGCGACCATCTGGATCCCCATCGTATCGGGGTAATCGAAATCGACGGAAGTGAAACGGACCGTGAACCGCTGGGCAGGGTCCTTGCCGTCCCAATCGGCCATGTCATCACTGCCGGTGATCGAGGTCGGCGGCTGACGGATCGCGGTTACGCCGAGGATCCGGGGACTCCGCAGAAGCTGCTCCTTGAGGACGGCATAGGAGGAGGGCGCTTGATCGCGCATCGGCAGATAGATCAGCTGTTCCTTGTCGTAGCCGAGATCCTTCTCTTTCAAGTAGTTGACCTGACGCGAGACGCTGCCTATGCAAATGAGAAGGAGAACGGATAGGCTGAACTGGAAGACAACCATGCTTTTCCGGAATATGGCATTCTTCCCCACGCCGCTCAGCCGTCCCTGAAGAACCTTGACCGGTCGGAAGGAGGACAGGAAAAGAGCCGGATAGCTTCCGGCGACGATTCCGGTGAACAGCGTGACCGCCAGGATCCCGAAAAGGAATTTTCCGCTCAAAAGAGAGTGAAGAGTCATCGACTTGCCGGAGAGCGCGTTGAACCCCGGGAAAAGGAGAATCACGAGAATCAGCGAGGTCGTCCCGGCCAGGAGAGCGGTCAGGATGGATTCTCCATAGAACTGGCCGGCGATGCTTTTGCGCTGAGCGCCGACGACCTTCCGAAGCCCGATCTCTTTGGCCCGGTTGGCCGAGCGGGCCGTGGTCAGGTTCATGAAGTTGATGCAGGCGATCAGTAGAACGAAGAGGGCCAGGATGCTGCATAAATAAATGTTCTTGATCGCCGTGTCGGGACCGAACAACCTGATGTCGACGAGGGGCAGGAGGAGAAAATTCCGGGATTCGAAACGGCGGCGGAGCTCGGGATTGCTTTGGTACTGACTCATCAGTGCGGGATTGGCCCGGATTCCCGCCAGAGTCCTATCCCCGACCAACCGCGTGATCTTCGCGCCCACCGCGGCGATATCGCTTCGCGCTCGAAGCCGGACAAAGGTCGGGATGTTGTTATTCAGCAGGGAGTCGTTATATTGGCCCAGAGTCTTGAGGAAGTCGAACGGGACGAGCATATCGAAGGACAGGGTGGAATTCGGTGGAATATTCTTCAGGACGCCGGTCACCGTAAAGGCGTGGGCATTATTGAAGACAAAGGTCCGGCCGATGGGATCGGCGCCGCCGAAGTATTTCTTGCCCATATCCTCGGTGATGACCAGCGAGCCCGGTTGGTTGAGGGCGGTCGCCGGATCGCCCTTGAGCAGGGGAAAGGTGAACATCTGGAAAATCTGGGGGTCGACGGCGAGGATTTTGTTCTCGAAAAAGGCCTTCTCTCCGCTGCGAACGAGGAGATTGAGCGGCACGGACGTTCGGGTCGCCTCCTGGATTTCTGGGATATCGGTCTTCAGGAGCGGTCCCAGGGAATACGGCATGGAAAAGTGGCGAAATCTGCCCTGAGGAGCATCGCGCTCCTGTTCGAGACGATAGAGGGTTCCGGCGTTGGCGTGGAACCGATCGTAGCTCAATTCGTCCTGGACCCAGAGGAGAATGAAGAGGGCGCAGGCCATCCCGACCGCCAATCCGGCGATATTGACAAAGGAATAGCCCTTGTGTTTCCAGAGATTGCGGAAGGCGACCCGAAAATAATGTTTCATCATGGCGTCGCTCCAAATAATGACGTTTTTCAGATACCCGGGTAACGCGGCGCTCACTTGCTTCCAGCACGCCCGGCGGGCGTGGCGGGTCCCGCGCTCCGCCGCGAGGGCGCGATAATATTCCTCGAAATCGCCGGCGGCCCCGTAGTCGTCCTCCCACCCGCTGAACCGGTCCAGCAGCCAAAGGGCGAGACGCGGCGGACCGGCGGCGTTCTTCATGCGGGCTTCCTGAAGGCCACGACGGAGACGCCGTCCCAGGTCCGTTGGTTGACCTGCCGGGCCTCCGCCAGGGCCTCTTGGCCGGCGCCTGTCAGCCTGTACAGGATCTTGTGACGCCCGCCGCGCTCCGGCGTCGAGCGGCTCGTGATGGTCCGCACATAACCGCCTTTATGGAGGCGGCTCAGATAGGGATAGACGGCTCCCAGCGGCCATTCCTCCCCCGTTACCCTGTCGACCTCCTCGCGGATCGTGATGCCGTAGGCGTTATCTCCCAGGCGCCAGATCGAGATGAGGAGAATCTCTTCCATCCGGGTCAACAGCCTCATGCGATCACCTCTCACATTTCTATACGAACCGTAGACTAAAAAAGTTGCCTGAAACCGGAAAACTCGCCGAAAAGGTTGATCGGCGAGGGAGTTCTTTGCGGCCCCGGGGAACAAAATGGGACCGGCTTGCGTATGAGCAGTAGAAGGTCAAGTGATGACGTGGAGGTATTCATGAGAAAAATCATTCTTCCGACAGTGATGGTTCTTCTGGTCCTGGCCTTCCTGGCGCCGTCGACCGTTCCGGCGGCCGCCCAGGATAAACCGGTCGACACGAAGAAGCTCATTTCTGAAATCGTCGGCGACTACGACTTCACCGTCCAGGGCCAATCGACGACGATGCAGTTCATCGAGAAGGACGGAAAGCTTTTCGGCGCCCCCGTCGGCGAGACCCCCCAGGAGATCAACCCTGTCGAGGGAAAGCCCCTCTATTTCTCCGCCACCTCGCCGGACGGCCGGGTATTCGAATTGCAGTTCGTCCGGAACGAGAAGGGCGTCATCGACAAGTGCATCCTGAGCACGATGGGCATAACCGCCGAGGGGATGAAGGTCATTAAATAGACCGTTCCCCCTGTTGATACGCGGTCCGCGCGGCGATCGCGGCAACGAGATTCACTCGACTGTTTCCTACAAACAAGAGGGCAAGCTCGTCTGATCGCGGCCCACCGCCGCGCCCCAGCCTCCCGCGCGGTGAGCGGCCATCCCCCCGGCCGGTGAGATGTCGAGCCGAAAATCACCCCGGGATTCACCTCCCCTGACGATGGAACTCCTTTGCCGTCGGCTGTTTACTGTACGCTGAGGGAACGTGTCCATGACGACGACAAGGACCAAGCCGGGCCTATTGGGCGACACCCGGGCTTCGCTCGGCCAGTCCCGGGGAAAAGCGCCGGTGGAGTCCGCCCTCGCGACGGGACCGCAGGCCAGGGCGGTTTCCGAGTTCATTTCCAAGGGCCCCGAGGAAATCCAGGATCATCTATCTCTCGTCGCCCGGATCGAGGTCAAGATCGGCCAGCTGCTCGAGACGTCCATCGATGAGTTGGAGAGGGCCCAGAGGCTCGAGACCCTGACGGGCCTCATCGGCGCGGGCGGCGCCGCCCGGGATAATCCCGGCGCGGAAGCGGATCCTTTCGCCGAAGGCCGGACGGAGGTGCCCGGCGCTTATCTCGAACGGGAAATCAAGGCCCTGAAAAAGATGCAGAAGCTCCTGGGGACCAGGGCCCAGGCCGGGGCGGAACCTGAAAGCCCGGCCGCCGGTCTCGCCCAAGTCATGCTTCCCGGCGAAGAAACCGAAACGCCCAAGACGAACCGGAGAGTCCTCATCATCTATCATGACCCCGGCACGGTTCGCATCCTGAGATATTTCCTGGAGAAGGGCAACCTCGAGGTCATCGCCTGCTCGAACGGCCAGGACGGGCTGAAGGCGGCCGCCGAGGAGAAGCCGGACCTCATCCTGCTCGACATCCTGCTCCCCGGCATGGACGGCTATCAGGTTCTCGGACGGCTTAAGAAGAATCCCCGCACGGCCCCCATTCCGGTCTTCGTCCTGACGGTGCTGGCCCAGGAAGCCGACATCCTGAAGGCCGTCGAGGCCGGGGCCGCGGACTATTTCGTCAAGCCGTTTTCCCCTCCCGTCATCATCGCCAAGATCCGGCGGGCTTTGCAGGCGCGCCATGAATGACGCGTTGCCGAGCCTCGTTTCCAACGCGTTGATTTTTCTCCTTCTCTTTTCGATCACGCTGTTCGTCTTCATCATTTCGCGGCGGCTCGTCATCCAGCGCCGGGACGCGCTTTTCATGGACAGGTACCTGGCGATGGAGCAGGACCTGCTCCAAGCCATCTCCGAGGGAGGGCGGCAGCCGGCCGTCGACGTGGCCCGCAAGTACGAGTCCCAGCGGAGCGTCCTGACCCACATCCTCATCGACTTCCTCGATATGATCAGCGGCCGGGGCCAGGAAACCTTGAAGGTCGTCTTCGAGTGCGCCCTGCGGGACAGGTGCCTGAAGGACCTCCGCTCCCATTTTCTCGTCCGGCGGCTTCAGGCGACCCGCCTGGCCGGGCTATTTTCGGGACCCTCAGAAAGGGCCCGGCTGGTCGATCGCCTCAAGGACAGGCCGATCATCAGGCTGGCCGCCGTCAACGCCCTGGTCCAGTCCCCCGACGAGGAATCGCTGGCCATGGTCTTCCAGGCCTTCGAAGAGGAGTCCTGCCCCAACGTGCACACGTACACGAACATCATCTACGGGGCCGGGGAGAAGGTCGAGCCCTTCGTCCGGGAGCATCTGAAGCAGACCCGTTCCACGGAGAAGCTCAGCCTTCTCCTGGAGCTGGCGGGGGCTATCCCTCTCCCCTCTCTCTTTCCGGACGTCGCGGGCTTCGGCGGCCATCCGGAAAAGGAGGTCCGGATCAAGGTCGCCAAGGCCCTGGGCAAGTTCCTCGTTCCCGAGTCGTACGCCCTCCTGGAGAGAATGGCGAGCGACAAGGAATGGGAAGTCCAGGCCCAGGCCCTCCGGGCCCTGGGGAACCTCAAGAATCCGGGGGCCCTGGTCCTCCTGACCCGCGGGCTCTTCTCGCCGGTCTGGCACGTCCGCAACAACGCCCGGGAGGGCCTTATCAACCTCGGACCCCTGGGGATCCGGCGGCTGGAGGAAGTGGCCCGGCAGAAATCCGATAGGTACGCCTCGGACATGGCGAGCATGGCCCTGGAAGACATCTCCTCCGCGCGGGAGGAGTCATGAACGCCTTCCTGGAGTCGCTCTTTCATCTGGCCTCCAACTCCATCCTCGTTTACTTCCTCCTGATCAACAGCCTGTATTTCCTCTTCGTGCTCCTGTCGCTCGTCGGCATCTTCCACTACCAGCGCATGACGAGCTACGTCCGGATGAAGGAGATCTTCTCCCTGCCGCTGGCCAAGCCGATCTCGATCATCACCCCGGCGTACAACGAAGGTCCGAACATCCTCGAAAGCGTCCGGTCCCTGCTGGCCCTGGAGTACCCGCTCTATGAGGTCATCGTCGTCAACGACGGCTCCACGGACGCGACCCTGGAGCGGCTCGTCGCCGCCTTCGACCTGAGAAAGACCCACCGGGTTTTCCGGAAATCGATCGACACGGCCCCCGTCCGCGGCATCTACACGTCGCCCAAGGAGCCCAAGCTCGTCGTCGTCGACAAGGTCAACGGGAAAAAGGCCGACGCGATGAACGCCGGGCTCAACATCGCCCGCTATCCCCTGTTCTGCGCCATCGACGCCGACTCGGTCCTCGACCGGGACGCCCTCCTCAAGGTCGTCCGCCCCTTTCACGAGGACCCCGAGCGGACGGTCGGCGTCGGCGGGGTCGTGCGGCTGAGCAACGGCTGCGTCGTCAAGAACGGTCAGGTCCAGAAGATCGGGATGCCGCGCAACGTCCTGGCCCGTTTCCAGATCCTGGAGTATCTGAGGGCCTTCCTCGGCGGCCGGATGGGGATGAGCATGTTGAACTGCCTGCTCATCATCTCGGGAGCCTTCGGCCTCTTCCGCAAGGACGTCGCCCTCAAGATCGGCGGATACCGGAAGGCCGCGATCGGCGAGGACATGGACCTCGTCGTCAGGCTGCGCCGCTATCTCCACGAGCAGAAGATTCCCTACCGGATCACCTTCATCCCCGACCCCATCTGCTGGACCGAGGCGCCGGAAAAGATCAAGGTCCTCGCCCGGCAGAGGAATCGCTGGCACCGCGGACTCGTCGAGGTCCTCCTCGGGAACCTGAAAATGGTCTTCAATCCGCGCTACGGCATGACGGGCATGCTGGCCATGCCTTTCTACCTGTTCTTCGAGATGCTCGGCCCGCTCATCGAGCTCGCCGGGTACGGCATGTTCATTTACTATGCGGCCCGGGGCCAGGTCTTTTACCCGTTCGCCGTCGAATTCTTCCTCCTGGCCATCGTCTACGGGATGCTGCTGTCGCTCACGGCCATCCTGCTCGAGGAATATTCCCTCCAGCGTTATCCCCGGCTCGCGGACGTCGTCGTCATCACGGCCTTCGGGATCCTGGAGAATTTGGGCTACCGGCAGTGGCTCTCGTTCGTCCGGGCGAAGTCCTTCCTGGACCTCGTCCGCGGGCACAACGAATGGGGGGCGATGGAAAAGAAAGGGTTCGCCCTGGAAAAGGAATGAACATGAAGGCCTTCGCTCGCAACCTGGCGGTCTTCCTCCTGGTCCTCGCCGCGTCCCCGCTCCTCGCCGGCGACAACCGTCCATTCGACCGGGCCCAGCGAGCCTTGAAGCTCAAGGACTATCCGTCGGCGATCACGATCTGCCTCGGCCTGCTCGACGCGGCGCCGGCGGACTACGACGTCAACTTCCTTCTGGCCCAGGCCTACGCCCGCTCCGGAGACCGGCCCGCGGCCATGGCCCATCTCGAGAAAATGGACGCCCTGTTCCCCGGGAACGCCGACGTCCTCCTGTTCATGGCCCGCATCCACACCTGGAACGGGGATTACGGCAGGGCCCTGTCCCTTTACCAAAAGGTCCTCGCCTCCGCGCCGGCGAACGAAGAAGCCCTGATCGGCACGGCCGACGTCGCCGCGCGGCGGAAGGACCACGCCCAGGCGCAGGCCATCCTCCGGCGGGTCCTCGACGGGAACCCGCGGAGCGCGGAGGCCTACTATCACCTGGGGCTCGACTATCAATGGCAGGGGAACAGGGGCCAGGCGCGGGCGAACTTCGAGAAGGCCGTCGAGCTGGTCCCGGAGAACGAGGATTACGGCGTCTTCCTGACCCGGGCGACGCCGCGCCTGCGAGGCGGCTTCGAACTGCGTTACGGCCATGAAGTGGAGGCCTGGAACGACGGCCGCTCGGACTTCCAGAATGACCGGGTCGCCCTCCATTTCGACCTGCCGCGGGACACCGGCGTTATGATCTTCAAGTACAATCAGACGCACCGCTTCGACGACACGGACCGGCAGTTCGGCCTCGAGGCATATCCGAGGCTTTGGTCGAAGGCCTACGGCCGTTTCGAGCTGAACTTCGCCCCGAAATCGGACGCCTACGCGCGGTCCTCATGGCTGGCCGAAATCTACCAGGGGCTTTTCACCTCCGTCGAGGTCTCGGCGGGTTTCCAGCGGCTGAATTTTCCCGACAGGCCGGTCGACGTCTACCTGGGATCTCTCGGCTGTTATCTGGGGAACTATTATCCGTATGTCCGCCTGAATTACAGCCGCGAAAACGGGAATGCCTCGTTTTCCTGGGTCCTCAACACCCGGCGGTACTTTTCGGACGAAAATTACATTTATCTCGGCTACGGCCGGGGCCGCAACCTCCTCGAAGATCCGGCCGTCCAGGACCTCATGACCGAGCGGGGCGACATCTACGCGGCAGGCGTCGTGTGGACCATCGCCCGGAGAGTGCGGCTCGAATTCCACTTCTCGAGGATCGCCGAGCCCGGGCTGGCCAGGAACGCTTTTCAAGTCACGACCGGCTATCGTTTCCGCTGAGGCGGCGAACTGTCCCCGTCCCGGCGGACCGCGTCCTTCCCCATCCTGTCCCGGCCGGCCGCGATCACAGCCGGATGACCCTGATGTACTTGTCGACGTAATCGTCCGGGAGCCTGCAATCCCTCGCCCCGGCCAGGATCATCTTTTCATAGTCGGGATGAGGCCTGCCGGCCGCCCGGCCGGTACGGAAATAGGCCATGGCCCGGTAAACGTTGCCGTCCACATCTTTGACCTCGAATTCCCCGCGGTCGTAGGACTTGGGATAATTCTCGCAGGAATCCATGGCCAGGCGGTCCTTTTCGGTGATCTCATAGAGGGCCCCCCGGACGACGTCCGTTTCGGATGTCACGATGTTGGCCGATGCTCCCTGGCGCGTTTCCGAATAGCCGTCATAGACGAACCGGCGGCCTTCTAGGACGACCGGCTTGAGGAAGCGCGCGCCGGGGCACAGCTCCTTCATCCGGGCATGGTTCATGTTCGAGGCGTAGGCGAAATAGAGCATGCGTCACCCCGGGCGGACGGTCCTCAATCCATTCCCTTCATGCCTTTGACTTTCGTGTAGCCGGCTGGGAGGTCGTACGTTCCCGCCGGCGCGCTCTTCTCGCCGGCCTCGAGGACCTCGGTCGTGGTTTGGACTTCGGAGCCCATCACCTTGGAGGTGCTCACCTGATACACGACAATCCCCTTGACCTTCTGCATTTCCTTGACCATCTCCTGGAAACCCGGCTGGCTGGCCATCATCGCGTTCATGGCGGTGAAATAGAGCTTGGGGTCGATTTTGATGCTCTCGGTCGCCCAAGCCTCAGCGTGCGTCTCCGTCTTGTACATTTTCGTGTCGATGAGGTATTTCCGGCAGGGCCAGGCCCCGATCGTCTTCGTCTCGGCGGTTTCGGTCACCTTGACGTTCATCTCGCCCATCATGCCCTTCATCATGCCCTTCATCATTTCGGCGGCCTGCTGGTTTTCCTTGCCCTGTTCGCCCGCAGCTTCGTCAATGGCCTTGCCGATGTCCATGGGCATTTCCGAGTAGGTCTTCTTGTTATGGTCGATCATGTACAGGACGCCCTTGTCCCCGAGGAAGATGACCGACTTCCCATCCTCCTGGTCCGTCCGGGCCTTGTTCACGCCCAGCCAGAAGACGGACGTCTGGTCTTTCTCCGGCTGCGTCTTGCCCATCACCGTGAAGGACCCGGTGTGGCTCTTCTGCTTCATGTAAATGTCGGCTCGGGCCGCGACGGTTCCCACCGCCAGGCAAAGGACGACCGGGACGACGACGCTCCGGAATTTTCTCCCGCTCATGTGAATTCTCCCCTCCAAGTCAAATCAATTCCCGCCACCGCCCCACAGAGGGCAAGCGCGACGGCGCCTCTCGACGAGAAGGTCCCTGCGCTTGACGATCGAACCAACCCCATGGGGATGGCTATTATATAGCCTCGGGCCGCGCGGAAAGTCAAGGCGGAAGCCCGGCTCTCCCCGGGCGGCGCCTCCACGCCCACGCGCGGCCCTTGACTTTCCGGCGCGGACTCATGAGAATGGACTGTTGCGAGTGAGGACCACATGAAAAAAACCACCCGGCTCCTATCGGCGGCGGCGCTCATCGCCGCGGTCGCTCTTCCGGCCTTCGCGCAGGAACAGGTCTCGTTCAAGCTCCTGGGCGGCCTGGCCTGGATCCAGGGCGATGATTACAACAAAGGCGTCCTGGGCCAGACTCAGTACGCCGGCGACACTTCGGCCTCCGTGACCGGGAGCTACAAGGAGCTGAAGAACGGCGGGGATCTGCAGTTCGAGATCGTCAACTATTGGGGTCCCCACCTGGGTGTCGGCGTCGGAGGCGGATTCTATCGCCTGACCAACACGAGCGGCATCTCGGGCGCCGCGCCCGCGTCCGATCCGACGTATGAGTTCGCTTCCTCTTTCACGCCGAAGATCTCGGCCATCCCGCTTTACGTCAACGTGCATTACCGGATGCGGCTTGCGCCGCGGGTCGGACTCGACGTCTTCGCCGGCCCCGTTTTCCAGGTCGTCGAGTTCAACTTCAAGAGGGAGGCGACGTCCTCGCTGGATTCTCTGTCGGAGACCGAGACGTTCAACGCCAGCCGCGCCTCCCTCGGCGCCCAGGCCGGCCTGACCTGCGAGGTCCGGCTTTTCCGGGGAGTCTCCCTCGTCATGGAAGGCCTCTACCGGGCCGCGAAGATATCTAAAATCGAGGGGAACTGGTTCCTGAGTACGACGACCGCGTCGTCCGGCACGACCACCACGAGCGATGACGCTTATAGCCTGTGGATTTACCGGGACGCCACGGGGGGAGGCTCGGACCGGATCGGCTTTTTCGACGCGGACGGACCGACGGGCGAGACGATCTCGAACGCGCGGCGGGCCGAGATCAAGCTGTCCGGCCCGGCGCTCATGATCGGCTTCAAGTTCGCCCTTTGATCCCGGCGTCCGTCCGTCGCTCCCTGGCGGCGATCAACGCGCGGACAAAACGACGCGCTGGCCCGGTTTCGTTCCCGCCTCGATGAAATCCCCGGCCAGGGCCCCCCGCGACAGGGACGCGCCCTCCGCTCCGATCGAGACGCCTCGCCCGAGGAAAGGATTGGCCAGCCGGAGCGGATTCCCCTTCTTCGACAGGATCTCGACCCGCTCGACCTTCCCGTCCCGCCAGATGATGCCGACTTCGAACCCGCCTCGGGCGACCAGCCCTTTCACCCGGCCTTGCCGCCAGGCGCCCGGAAGCGCCGGCAGGAGGCGGATGAATCCCTGGTGGGACTGGAGAAGCATTTCGGCGATCCCCGCCGTGCCGCCGAAGTTGCCGTCGATTTGGAACGGCGGGTGCGTATCGAAGAGATTGACGAGGGTCGATTTTCGGAGGAGGGTCAGGAGGTTCCGGTGGGCGGCCTCGCCGTCCAGCAACCGGGCGAAGAAGCAGACAATCCAGGCCCGGCTCCAGCCGGTCTGGCCGCCTCCGTTGGCCAGGCGGCGGGCGATGGTCTTGCGGGCCGCGTCGTAGAGTTCCGGCGTGTCCGGCGTGAACAAGGCCAGCGGGTAAAGGCCGAGCATGTGGGACATGTGCCGGTGGCCGGGCTCGTTCTCGGCGTAATCCTCGATCCACTCCTGGACGTTGCCGTATCGCCCGATCCGGAACGGCGGCAGCTTGTCCCTCAACTCCTCCAGCCGGCGGGCGAAATCGCGGTCGATGCCCAGGACGTCCGACGCCTTGATGCAGTTGCCGAACAGGGCCCGGGCGATCTCGATGTCGATCGTCGCGCCGTAGGTCAGGAAGACCGGCTTGCCGGTGCGAGGATCGATGAAGGCGTTTTCGGGAGAATGCGAGGGCGCCGTGACCAGGCGGCCGTCCGGGGACGGGACGAGGAAATCCGCGACGAACTCGGCCGCGCCCTTCATGACGGGATAGGCGGTCTCGCGCAGGAAAGCCTTGTCCCCCGTGAAGGCGTAATGGTCCCAGAGCGTGAACGTCATCCACGGACCGGCCATGGGCGAGACGCCCCAGACGCCGTCGGCGACGCCGGTCCGGCCGAAGGGATCGGTCAGATGATGGAGCGTCCAGCCGCGCGCTCCGTACGTCGCCCCGGCCGTCGTCCGGCCGGGAACGGTGAGCTTCTCCAGGAAATCCGCCAGCGGGACGGCGGTTTCCGGCAGGTTGCAGACTTCCGCCGGCCAGTAATTCATCTGGAGGTTGATGTTGGTGTGGAAGTCCGAGTTCCAGGCCGCCTCGAAGTCCTTGTTCCAGATTCCCTGGAGGTTGGCGGGCAGGACGCCCGGCCGGCGGGACGAGCTCATGAGGAGATAGCGCCCGTACTGGAAATAAAGGGCCGCGAGGCCGGGGTCTTCGCCGCCGTTCTTAAGGCGCTCGAGGCGGACGTCCGTGGGATGGACGGACGAGCCGTCGTCGCCCAGGTCCAGGGAGACCCGGCCGAAAAGGGCCGAATGCTCGGCGACGTGGCGGGCCCTGAGCTCGGCCGGCGAGCGACGGCCGGCCTTCGACAGGATCGCCTCGCATTTCGCGGCCGGATCGGCGGACGCGTCGCAAGCGAGCTTGCGGATATCGTAGTCCGTCGCCGCCGTGAGCAGGAGCGTCAGGCCGGAGGCTCCGCTGACGCGCAGGGCCGCGCCGTCCTCGGCCGCCTCGACCCGCCCTCCCTCGGGCAGGGCGAGAAGCCGGGCGGCGAACCTCATGTGCCGGCCGCCTGGACCCATGAGGGGGTCGGGCGCGTCGACGATCTGGCCCGTCAGGACCAGCGTGTTCGCCGAAACGGCGGCGGTCGAAGCGTCCTTGGCCCGCGAGAGACGGATCCGGGCGTCGATCTTCGCGCCGACGACCCCGAGAATCCTGACGACGAGGACATCGTCGACGGCCGAGGCGAAGACCTCACGGACGTATTTCCGGCCCAGGCCGTCTTCGTATCGCACGTCCGCGATCCCTTCCCGGAGGGAGAGGCCGCGCTCATAGGACGTTCCAGGCCCGGGCGAAGAGGCCGCCCGCGCGGAGCCGCCCGCCTCGAAATTCAGTCTGAGGTCCCCGAGAGGCTGGTAGGAGCGGATCCGCGGTGGAGTCCCGAGCATGGTCTTGGCCGCGAGCTCGCCGGCCTTTTCGCATTCCCCGGCGAACAGCAGCCGCCTGATCTCCGGCAGGCTGCCGAGGGCCTGGGGATTATTGTTGTCGAGGGGAGAGCCGGCCCAGAGGCTCTCCTCGTTGAGCTGCAGGACTTCCTCCGCCGGGTTCCCGAAGACCATGGCCCCCAAGCGGCCGTTGCCCACGGGCAGGGCCTCGGTCCACTCCCGGGCCGGCTGCCGGTACCAGAGTCTGTCGGCGGCGGGCGCCGCGGCGGCCCCGGAGCCGCGGGCGAAGCTGGCCGTCTTCGTCGAAGAGGCGGCGACGGCGACAAGAAGCGGAAGAACGACGAGCCATTGGAAGTTGCGTGTTTTCATGTGTTTGGATCCGGCGGAAATATATCCCTCGGGACGAGGAACTGTCAAGCACGGAACGGCGCCGCCGCCCGGATTTTGGGCAGTCCGTCAGGACCGCATTTGAATCAGCGCATTAGCCTGCGCGGGGGGCGACTTTTCAACAAGGTTATGCACAGAAACTGTGGAAAAGAGGTGGTGTCGATCGCCGCGGCGGGCCGTCGGTCTATTTCAGCGCGCCCGATTTCATCTGGTCGACGATCCGCCTGAGCCACGAGTCCGGGCCGATCCAATCGAGGAAGGAATAGTCCGCTTTGTAGCCCTTGAGCACATCGTCGCGCATCATGTCTTCGGGGCTTCGTCCGGCCGCGGCGTTTTTTCGGACGATGGCGATCATCCCGGCCAGATCATCCCGGTATTTCCTGAGGCCGGCCGCGGTCAGGTCCTTGCCGTGGCCGCCGGAGAACGTCGTCCCGGCCGGAAAGACATCCAGGACGGTGTCGAGAAAGGCCATATAGCCTGCGACGTCCTGGACCGCCGGGCAACTGCCCGCGAGCAGCAAGTCCCCCAGGCAGAGAACCTTGGACTCCGGGAAATAAATCATGAGGTCGGCCGCGGAATGGAGGCCCGGATTGGGGATGATGCGGATCTCCTCGCCGTTGAAGCGCATGACGTAGGGAGCGGCAAGTTCATGCCCCCCCCGGCCCTTGAGGGGGCGGTCGCTTCTGGAGATCAGGTCCTTGAAGTCCGGGCCGCCGACGTTCTGGAAATTGATCACCTTGGCCGCCGGCGCGACGTCGTTGCCGTCGACGTGGTCGCTATGTGAGTGGGTGTTGACGATGTACTTGATATCTCCCTTGGCCAGGCCGCCGATCTTCTTCCCGAGGGCGGCGGCGCCGTGCGCGCTGAAGCCGCTGTCGATGATGAGGATTCCGTCGCGGCCGGAAAAGACGACGATGTTGTTCCTCATGCCCCAGGGATAAGCCACGCGGTGGACTTTCTTCGCCAGGCGAAAAGTCTCGAACGTCAGCGGGGTGGAGGTAGCGCCCTTGGATTTCAGGAAATCGACGACGGCGTCGTTGCGGGCATCCAAGGCGAGATCGAGCGGCTTTCCCGAGTACTTCGCAACGGCATTGACGTCGGCGCCCTTGTCGACGAGGAGGCGGACGATGCCGATGGAGACGCTTCTGGCGCAGGCGAGGACGAGCGGCGTCATATGGAAATCCGTCCTGGCGTTGACGTCCGCCCCCTTGGAAATCAGGCAATCGGCGATTTCGAGCCGATCGTAAGCCACGGCGGCGAAGAGAACCGTCGGGCCTCCCCGGCTCGGGGCGTTGATGATTCCCGGCTCCTTCTCGACCAGCGCCTTGACCTTGGCCAGATCGCCCGTCTTGACCGCTTCCAGGAGTTCCTGGGAGGAGGAGGCCGCCGGCGTGATCTTCAAGCCGGCGAAATCTCCGCCGGAGCCGTTGCCGACCATCAGCCCGATCATGCCGTCGCGGCGCGGGCTCAGGGTTTCAACGGACAGGCATGGCTCGGGCGAGCCGTCCACGTACACGCTGATCTTCGGCGCGGCGATCACGACGCGGACGTGGAACCAGCCGTTGGGGTCGGGGACGGGGTTGGCGGCCTTCTCGTATTGCCCGGGTTTCTCCGCCCTCAGCTTCTGCCAAGGGAAGTCGGGATGGGACACATATTGCACGGCTCGCGCCGCCCGGGCCGGATCGGCGGCCTTGAAGTTGAAGGGCCGGAAATAAACCGCTTCGAACGTCCGGTCGTCTGCGCCGTGGAAGGCGACGCCGACGAAACTCTTTTGGGGGACATCCTTCCCCCGGACATCGAATTCGATCGTTCCATCGGCCAACCGGGAGCCCTCCTGCCAGGCCAGCCCTTCTCCCTCCCGCTCGTCGAGGCGAACGCCCTTGCGGCCGCCGTCATCGATCGGCTCGGCCGACCGGTTGACGAGCCGCCAACCCGTCGCGGCCGCGGCTTTGGCCGAGTCCTGAGGGACCGGGGACACTGTGGGCTTTTCGAGGGAGGCCAGGAAAGCCAGCACGGCCTTGTTGAATTCGGCCGGTTTTTCCATATTCACCAGGTGAGCCGCGCCCTGGATGACGATCTTTTTCGCGCCCGGGACCTTCGTCTCTATCAGGTTGCCGATCTCCAGGATGCCTGGCATGTCCAGGTCGGCGACGATGACGAAGGTGGGGACGCGGATTTCGGCCAGCCGGCCGATCGCCGCCGGGCTCAGGCGCTCTTCGCGGCTCCCCTTCGTCCAATTCCGGATCGTTTCCGTGTATATCTGCCGCGCTTTTTCTCGGACCGCGGGATCGACCTGGGACGGCAGGCGGCGCGGCCCGTCCGTCCAGGAGCGCATGATCCACTCGACGGTTTCTTCGAGAGTCTTGGCCGCCGACGCCTTTTTTTCGTTCTCGAGGATTTCCTTGTCCTTGAAGTCGTAGCCGGTCAAGCCCGGAGAGACGGGGATGATCCCCAGGACCCTGTCCGGATGGGCCAGGGCGAAATCGATGGCGACGTATCCGCCCATCGACAGCCCCACGATGACGGCCTTCGGAATGCCCAGGGCGTCCAGCAGGCGGGCGAGGTCCTCGTGGTGTGAATAGACGCCCGGCCCGCTCTGCGATTTTCCATGGTTGCGGGCGTCGTAGCGGATGACGCGATAGCGCTCGGCCAGGACGGCGAATTGGCCGTCCCAGTTGCGCATGTCGAGTCCGCCGCCGTGGATCAGGACGACCGGCATTCCCGAGCCCTGTTCTTCATAATAGAGCTTGGCGGTGCCGACGTCGATCCAGCCGGACTTGACGTCGGGCCGGCCGGGAACATCGCGACCGGCCTGTCCGACGCTGGCGGCGAAGCCGCGCATCTCAGCGGCGGCCGGGCCGAGAACCGCCCCGACGGAAAGCAAAAATATCAAAAGGCGTGATACGGCGCGAGGCGTTTTCAGTGTCATCGTTTTTTCCTCAGCTTTTCCAATTGTTCGACGGCGTTCGTGTTTTTCGGATTCAACGTCAATGATTTTTCATAATTCCGCATGGCCAGCTCCACATCGCCGTCCTTGAGACAGGCTCCGGCGAGGTCGTCGTAGGCGCTCCAGGAATCGGGGAATTCCCGGACGGACAGCCCGAACAGCTTGACGGCGTCACGAGTCCGCCCTTTTTTCAAAAGCCACGTCCCCACCCGGCTCAATTGGCTTTCCAGAAATGGATATTGGTCGGGAAAGTCCTTTTTCAGCCGGTCATATTTCGCGACGGCCGCATCGCCGTCGCTCTTCACGAGCACATGATACAGCTCCTCGACCAGGGACCCCCGGTAAGCGGGATGCCCCGCGTTGGCGAGATCGGAGATCCAACCGGCCCTGTCCTGGAATCCACCCGTCTCATAGCTGGCCCATGCCTTGAGAGCATCTTCCTTCTGCAGGGTCTCGACGCTCTTTCCGGTCGCCACGGCCTCTCTCACAAGGCGGGCGGTATCGGCAATCATGTTTCTGAATTGACGCAGCTCCGCGACGCTCGTCTCCCGGCCGTGCCCGGAAACGATGATCGCCGTCTCCGGAATCCGGGCCAGGATGCGGTCGATGACCTCGGGATATTTCAGCAGGTCTCCCGTATAGGCGTCGATCGACGGAAAATTCATGCCGTAAGAAATGTCGCCCAGGCAGACCACGCCGGATTTGGTGAAATGGACCATGATATCCGTTTGATCATGGCTTCCGGGGACCGCGACGAGCTTGATGATCTCGCCGCCGAAATAAACCGTCATCGAGTCCGTGAAAGTGACGGACGGCAGGGCCTCGTCGGGAAATTCATAAAGGACATAGGAATACGCCCGGAGCGTCGACCGGAGAATGTCCGGGCCGATGATCGTCGGCTCGCCGGCGAGCGCCAGGTTGCCGCCCGTATGGTCGATATGGGCGTGGGTGTTGATCAGGAACTTCACCTTGGGATTGGCCGGGGCGATCGTTTTCAGGACATCCCGAAGCCCGGGCCCTGTCTGCGGTTGCCCCGAGTCGACCAGCAGGATGCCGTCCGGCGTGACGTAGGCAAGGAAATTAGACGTGTACGGCACCCGGGACGTCAGCCTGTAGAAGTTGTCTCTTATCTTGATGACGGCGATGTTCTGCGCGGGCTGCGCCCGGAGGCCGCTACAGGCGGCGCACAGAAAAATGCCCAACCTCAAAATCTTGGAAAGCTTCGCGCCATGAAAATTGATCATGGTTTCTCCCATCGACGTCTCTTGCAGCAATATCCGTGCCAGGGCGGGAAGAGCAAATTTACCTTGGCCGAAAGGCCGGAATCATCCCGGACGTAAAATTTCGTTACGTTGTCTTGTGAAGAAACGTCCTTTCGATTTCTCCGCGTCGGCCGGCTCCGTTGACACGCCGTCGTCCCCGGGGCCGCGCCGGGGCTTTGACTTTTCGCTCCCCGCCGGTTATAAAAAAGGAGCGGAATCAGGAATCTCCGGGGGAGGGCGGGACATGAACAATCTATATATAAGGAAGCTCGATCAGATCGGCGAGATCACGGTCTGGATCGTGGACGGTCAATACGTCCGGAAGAATGTCGACGAGGAATTCACCAATTTCGGCCAGCATTACCGCTTCCGCTTCATCCCGGCCCGCGAATTCTGGATCGACCGGGAGCATGGCCCCGGCGAGCAGCAATTCTTCATCGACCACCTGCTCGTCGAGCACCGGCTGATGGCCGGAGGCATGCCCTACGACCGGGCCCTGGAGAAGGCCGACGCCGTCGAGTTGCGGGAGCGGCGCAAGAGCGAGATGATCCGAACGGTCGCCGCCCTGGATCGGGAGCATATCATCGAGGACATCCACAAGCGGCTGTTCAAGAAGTACAGCGGCACGGTCAAGGTCTGGATCGTCAAAGGAGAGCTGGTCAGGAGCCTCTATTTCATCGACTTCACCGAGGGCGGCCACGACAAGGTCTATCACTTCGTGCCGAAAAAGGAGGTCTGGCTGGACGACGACCTCGGTCCGGAAGAACGGAAATACGTCCTCCTCCACGAGCTCCATGAGCGCCACCTGATGAGCCAGGGCTGGCCCTATTTCAAGGCCCATCGCTCCGCCAGCAGGATCGAATACCATTGCCGGACTCACACGGATGAGCTGGAGGGAAACCTGCTCGCGGAGGCGAAGAAAAACGGTTGATCCGGAAACCGCCATGAATAGCGACCTTCGGGCATTTTGGAGCCTTTCGGAGGCCGACATTCTCGGCCCGCTCGGGACCTCGCGCCAGGGACTGTCGTCCGAGGAAGCCGGGAAACGGCTGGCCCGATTCGGGGCCAACCTCCTCAAGCCGAAAAAGAGGACGGACGCCCTGACCCTGCTCGTCTCCCAATTCCGAAGCCCGCTCATTCTCATCCTCGCCTTCGCCGCCGGCCTGGCCTTCCTGACGGGAGACAGGGCGGACGCCTTCATCATTTTCTTCATCGTCCTGGCCGGCGGGATCCTGGGCTTCTGGCAGGAGAAAGGGGCCAGCGACGCCGTCCGGGAGCTCATGTCCATCGTGCGGATCCAAGCCACCGCGCTTCGTGACGGCCGTCCCCGGGAGATCCTCGTCGAGGAGGTCGTTCCCGGCGACATCCTCATCTTCTCGGCGGGAGACACGGTTCCGGCCGATTGCCGTCTTCTCGACGCGCGGGATTTCTTCGTCGACGAGGCCGTCCTGACCGGCGAAACCTACCCGGTCGAGAAAACCCCGGGCGTTCTCGGGCCGGAGACGCCGCTTCAGGGCCGGACGAATGCCCTTTTCATGGGGACCCACGCCGCGAGCGGCAGCGGTTCAGCCGTCGCCGTCGGCACCGGCCGGAACACCGAGTTCGGCAAGATCTCCGAGCGACTCAAGATCAAGCGGCCGGAGTCCGAGTTCGAGCGCGGCGTCCGGAGGTTCGGCAATCTCCTCATGGAGATCACCTTGATTCTCGTGATCTCCATCTTCGCCATCAACGTCTTTTTCAAGCGGCCGGTCATGGATTCTTTCCTCTTCGCCCTGGCCCTGGCTGTCGGACTGACCCCCCAGCTTTTGCCGGCCATCATCAGCATCAACCTGTCCCATGGGGCCAAGCGCATGGCCCGGGACAAGGTCATCGTCAAACGGCTGGCGTCCATCGAAAATTTCGGCAGCATGAACGTCCTCTGCTCGGACAAAACCGGGACATTGACCGAGGGCAAGGTCACGGTCCGCTCCGCCCTCGACATCGACGGACGAGAAAATCAAAAAGTCTTTTTCTTCGCCGCCGTCAACGCGGCGTTCGAAACGGGCTTCAAGAGCCCGATCGATGAAGCCATCCGAAGCCATGGGTCCGTGGACCTCGCCGGATGCCGGAAGCTCGACGAGGTCCCCTACGATTTCGTCCGCAAGCGCCTGAGCATCCTGGCGTCGGTCGACGGCCGGAATCTGATCATCACCAAGGGCGCTTTTTTGAACGTCCTCAAGGTCTGTTCGAAGGCGGAGACGCCCGGAGGTGAAGCGGCCGATATCGAATCGGTGCGGGACGAACTCGAGAAGCGTTTCGAAACTTTCAGCCGCGAGGGATATCGCGTCCTGGGCATCGCCTATCGCGAAACCGGTCCCGACGCCAGGATCAGCCGGGACGACGAAACGGAGATGACCTTCCTGGGCTCGATCGTCCTTTACGACCCGGTCAAGCCCGGCATCGTCGAAACGCTCGCCCGGCTGAGGGGAATTGGAGTCTCCCTGAAGCTTGTCACCGGGGACAACAGGCTTGTGGCCGCCCATGTCGGCCGGGCGGTCGGCCTGGCGGGGGAACGGATCCTCACCGGCGGGGACCTGCGCGACATGAGCGATCTGGCCCTGGTTCAGCAGGCGGACGGCGTGGATATTTTCGCCGAGATCGAGCCCAATCAGAAGGAGCGGATCATCCTGGCCCTGAGGAAGGCCGGAAACGTCGTCGGCTACATCGGCGACGGCATCAACGACGCTTCGGCCCTTCATTCCGCCGACGTGGGCATTTCCGTCGAGAGCGCCGTCGATGTGGCCAAGGACGCGGCCGATATCGTACTCCTCGAAACCGACCTCGGCGTGCTCGTCCACGGCGTCGAGGAAGGCCGGAAGACCTTCGGCAACACGCTGAAGTACGTCTTCATGGCCGCCAGCGCCAATTTCGGGAACATGTTCAGCATGGCCGGCGCGTCGCTTTTCCTGCCGTTCCTGCCGCTCCTGCCCACGCAGATCCTCCTGACGAACCTCCTCACGGACTTCCCCGAGATGACGATCGCCACCGACTCCGTGGACAGGGAGTTCGCCGAGAGACCCCGGCGATGGGACCTCAAGTTCATCCAGAAATTCATGCTGACGTTCGGCCTGCTCAGCTCCGTTTTCGATTATATGACGTTCGGGGCCCTGCTTCTCGTCTTCCACGCCTCGACGGCCCGGTTCCGGACCGGCTGGTTCCTGGAATCGGTCATCTCGGCATCGGTGATCGTCCTGGTCGTCAGAACCCGGAGGCCGTTCTTCAGGAGCCGGCCGGGAACATATCTCCTGGCGGCAACTCTGGCGATCGTCGCCGTGACCCTGATCCTCCCCCTCATCCCGCTGGGCCGGTTGTTCCACTTCGAGCCCCTGCCTTTCTCGTTCTGCCTCCTCCTCGGGGGCATCGTCCTCCTCTATGTGACCGCGGCGGAAATCGCCAAACGGGTCTTTTATCGCCTGGCCGGCTAGGAAGCGGGCAGTCCGTCACATATCGCCGGGTTTGATGAATTCGGTCACCGCCGTTGTGTCACCGCGATAAGTGACAATCAATTCAGTTGAAAATGGAGCCGAGTTCGAGATAATAATATCGTTTCCGATCCATCGAGAGACCGGATCCCGATCCGAAGTTCCGGGACCGAAAAAGGCGGTATCGTGAAGTCGAGTCTGCTCTTCAGGATCATCGGCCTGGCGGGGGCCCTCTGGCTTGGGGCCGCCTGCATCCGTTACCATCCCAGTCCGATCTCTGCCGGTCGGACCATGGAAAATTTCGAGGCCCGGAGGCTCGACGCGCCGGAGCTCAAAGCCTTCCTCGTCCAGAACCGTGAGACCAAGGAGTGGCCCCCGGCCGAATGGGATCTCAAGGCCTTGACCCTGGCGGCGCTTTACTTTCATCCGGACATGGACATCGCCCGCGCCCAATGGGGCGTCGCCCACGGCGGCCGGATCACGGCCGGCGAGCGGCCGAACCCGTCAATCAACCCCTTGATGGGATACAACTCCACCACGCCGACGAGCGAGGTGACCCCCTGGATCCCGGAGATTTCCCTGGAAATCCCGATCGAGACCGCCGGCAAACGCGGCATCCGCATCGCCGAGGCACGACATCTGGCCGAGGCGGCGCGCTGGAATTTCCTGTCCGCCGCCTGGGAGGTGCGCAGCCGCCTGCGCGGAGCCCTGCTCGATGTCTACTCGGCCGGCGAGAAGGAGTCTCTCCTTTCGGACCAACGGAAGCTCCAGGCGGAAATCGTCCGGCTCCTCGAAATTCAGAAAGAGGCGGGAGAAGTCTCCGCCTACGACGTCACCCAGGCGCGACTCGCGCTCGACTCGAGCCGGCTGGCCGCGATCGAAGCCGCCAGGGAGAAAGAGGACGCCCTGGCCCGTTTAGCCTCGGCCCTCGGCTTGCCGCGGAAGGCCTTGGACGGCGTCAAGATTTCCTTCGATACATTTAGCCGATTCGAAGTCGATTTTCCCGCGATGGAAGTCCGGCGGCATGCCGTGCTCAACCGGTCGGACATCCTGGCCTCGCTCTCAGAATACGCGGCCAGCGAATCCGCCCTCCGGCTCGAGATCGCCAGACAATATCCGGATATCCGCCTCGGCCCCAACTATCAGCTCGACCAGACCGACAGCAAATGGACGATCGGCCTGGCCCTTGACCTTCCGATCCTCAGCCGCAACCGCGGGCCGATCGCCGAGGCCAAGGCCCGCCGCGACGAGAGCGCCGCGCGCTTCCTGGCCCTCCAGACCCAGGTCATCGGAGAGCTCGACGCCGCCACGGAGGACTGCCGTTCGGCCTTACTGAAAGCCAAGGCGGCCGGCGATCTTCTGGCCGACCTCGTCCGGCAGGAGGCCGCGGCCAAGGCCCGGCGGGAGCTGGGAGAGATCGGCAATCTGGAGCTCCTCGGCATCCGACTCGAGCTCAACGCCGGCGCCCAGGCCCGCCTGGAGGCCCTGGTCCAGGCCCAGGAAGCCATCGGACGTCTGGAAAACGCGGCCCAGAGTCCCCTCGACGTGAAAGATTGGATCTCTGCGAAGACCCGGGCTGACTCCGGGGAGGCGAAGGAGCGCGATGATGACTAAACGCCAGGTCACGACCGGGTTGATCGTTCTGGCGGTCGCCGCGGCGGCCGTACTGATCGTCGTCAAAGGGGTCGGCCGCAAGTCGGGCGCCGGGGAGGAAGAGGTCGTCACGGACGTCGCCGTCCACGTCGGGAAGATCGTCCGGGCCACGCTCCACGGTTATGTCACGGCCTACGGCACCATCGAGCCCGAGCCCGCTGGGAACGGGAAGGCGCCGGCCGGCGCCCTCATCTCGGCCCCGGTCGGTGGAATCCTGGCCGAGATCAAGTGCACGGAAGGACAGTCCGTCGGGGGCGGCGCGCTCCTTTTCCGGCTCGACACCCGCCTGGCCGAGGTGGCCGTGGCCAAAGCGGCCAAGGAGTTCGAAGCGGCTGAGCGGACATATGAGCGGCAGAAAAAACTCCTGGCGGCCGATGGAACGTCGCAGAAGAATTTCCAGGAGGCCGAGCTCGCCCTCGACACGGCCCGGAACGACCTGGCCGCGGCCCGAACGGAGTTGTCCCTTCTCGAAATCAAGGCGCCCCTGGCGGGAACGGTCGTCCGGATCAATGCCAGGCTCGGCCAGTCCGTCGAGCCGAACGCGGTCCTGGCCGAGGTCATCGCCCTCGAGCGCCTCGTCGTGACGGCCAAGGTGCCCAGCCGGGAAGCGGGTTTGCTCAAGCCCGGCCAGCCGGTGAATTTCGGCGCGGGGAGCCCCCGCGAAGGGACCCTGACGGTCGTCGGCCGCGACATCGATTCCCAGACTGATACAGTGCTTGTCCGGGCGTCCGTTCCGGCCGGCGCGGGATTCAGGCCAGGCCAGTTCCTGAGCTTCAGGATCGTTTCCCAAGAGCGCCGAGACATCCTGGCCGTCCCCGAGGAGAGCGTCGTCCCCGGCCCCGACGGCGGGACGGTGCTGATGATGATCGAGGGCGACAAAGCCGTCCCGAGGCCTGTCAAGGCGGGGCTCCGCGACGGCGGCCTGACCGAGGTCGAAGGCGAAGGTCTGAAGGAAGGCCTGGTCATCGTCACCACGGACGCCTACAACATCACCGGGGAAACCAAGATCCACATCATCGAGAACAGATAGGACTCATGAGCAAAGACACGGCCCTCGGCCGCTTCGCCACCCGCCACGCCCTGCCGATCCTCTTCATCAGCGTCGCCCTGTGCCTGGCCGGCGTCTATGCGGCCCTGACGATTCCGTCTTCGGTCTTTCCGCAGACCAATTTTCCCCGCGTTGTCATCCTCGTGGACAACGGCGTCATGCCGGCCGACGAGATGATGGCGACCATCACCCGGCCCATCGAGGAGGGCATGAAGGATATCCCTGGCGTCGTCACGATCCGCTCGGCGACGGGGCGCGGCTCGGCCGAGGTCAACGTCTTTTTCAACTGGAAAGTCGACATGGTCCAATCCGAGCTCTACGTCCTCGGCCGCCTGTCCCAGATCCGGGCCTCGCTGCCCGCCACGGCCGAGGCCGAGGTCTACCGGGTGACCTTCTCGAACTTCCCCATCATCGGCATCAGCTTGACGAGCCCCAGGCGAGATCTGACCAAGCTCTGGGAGATCGCTCGCTACGAGCTCAAGCCGCGCTTCCTCCAGATTCCGGGCATCGCCCGGGTGGATCTCGTCGGCGGCCGCACGCCCGAATTCCACATCGTCGTCGACCTGGTGCGTCTGCAGGCGGCCGGGCTCGCCCTGAGCCAGGTCACCGAGGCCCTGGAGAAGAACAATCTTGTGGCCTCGACGGGACTCCACGAGGAAAACCGCATGCTCTACCTGGCCGTGGTCGACGGGCGGGTCCATTCGATCCCGGAGATCGAGAATTTTCCGGTCGCGGTCGCGGGCAGTCACCCCGTCCTCGTCCGCGATATCGCCCGGGTCGTCCGCGGCCCCGAGCCCGTGTTCAACGTGGTCACGGCTGAGGGTCGGGAAGCCGTGCTGCTCAACGTTTACAGCCAGCCGGACGGAAGCACCTTGGATATAGCCCGGCGGCTCACGGACGAGCTGAAGGCGCTGAGGGGCGAGCTTGCGCCCGACCTGAAACTGGCCTTCTTCTACGACCAGTCCCTCCTCGTCCGGGCCTCGGTCGGGAGCGTCTGGGAGGCCATCATCTTCGGCCTCATCCTTTTCTTTTTCCTGAAGAACTGGCGGACGACCTTCGTCGCCATCCTGGTCATCCCGGTCACCGTCTTGGCGACGCTCGTGGTCATCAAGGCCGCCGGCCTTTCATTCAACCTGATGACCCTGGGAGGGATCGCCGCCGCCATCGGCCTGGTCATCGACGACGCCATCGTCGTCGTCGAGGCCATTCACACCAAGCGGATGTCCGGGCGGGACCGTCTGACGGCCGTCCGCGAGGCCATCAGCGAGATCTTCCGGCCGCTCGTCGGCTCGACCCTGACGCCGGTCGTCGTGTTCATCCCCTTGGCCTTCCTGCAAGGCGTCACCGGCGTCTTCTTCCGCGCCCTGGCCCTGACCATGGTCGTCGCCCTCCTCGCGTCTTTGGTCCTGGCCGTGACCTTGACGCCTTCGCTGGCCGCCTGGCTGCTCCGGACTCGGGAGGAAGAGTCCGGCGCGCTCCGTGAGGATCACGGCGGTCCCCTCCTGCAACGGACGATCGGCGTCTACGAGACCGGGGTCCGGGCGGCTCTCAAGCGGCCGTGGCTGACGATCGGGGCGTGCGCCGGCATCCTGTTGCTGGCCGGCCTCCTCTACCGGGGCCTCGAGAGCGAGTTCCTGCCGCCGATGGACGAGGGCGGGTTCATCATCGACTACCTCACGCCTCCGGGCACGAGCCTGGCCGAGACCCATCGCCAGCTCCAGTACGCGGAGGACATCATCCGTTCGGTGCCCGAGCTCGAGAGCTATTCCCGCCGGACCGGAGCTCAGCTGGGCCTCTTCATCACCGAGCCTAACAACGGCGATTTCCTGCTCAAGCTTCGGCCCGACCGGAAGCGCTCGACCGAGGAGGTCCTCCAGGAGCTCCGCCACAAGCTCAACGCCGCCCTGCCCGACATCATCTGGGAGTTCCCGGGCATCCTGGGCGACCTCATCGGCGACCTCATGTACGCGCCCCAGCCCATCGAGGTGAAGCTTTTCTCGACCGCCCCGGCCTACCTGAAGGCGAAAGCGCCGCAGATCGCCGAAACTCTGGGCAAGGTCCCGGGCGTCGTCGACGTCTTCAACGGGCTCGTTTATACGGGCCCGGCCATCAGCTTCCGCTTCCGCTACGTCGATGCGGAGCGTTTCGGGCTGACGGCGGACGACGTCGCCCGCGCGGTCAACGCGGCCATGATCGGCCAGACCGCCTCGACCGTCCTCGAGGGGGACCGGATCGTCGCCGTCCGGGTCAAGGCGGAGCCGGACGCCGTCAACCGCGTGGAGAAGCTCAGGAACCTGCCCCTGCGGGCCGCCGACGGGACCCTGGTCACGCTGTCGCAGGTCGTGGATTTCGTCGAGGAGCCGGGCCAGCTCGAGCTCCGGCGAGACGATTTCCGCCAGGACGTGGCCGTCACGGCACGGCTCGAAGGACGGGACCTGGGCAGCGCCATGGCCGAGATCCGGAAGACGCTCGCCAAGGATAAAAGCCTCGCGGCCGGAGCGGTGGAGTACGGCGGCGTTTACCAGCAACAGCAGGAATCCTTCCGCAACCTCGTCGTCGTGCTGCTCATGGCCATCTTCCTCGTCTTCACCGTCCTGCTCCTCGAGTTCGGTTCCTTCCATGAGCCCCTGGCCATCGTTTTCGGAGCGGTGCTGGCCATGTTCGGGACGGTCCTCGCCCTATGGATCACGGGCACGTCCCTGAACGTCGTCTCGCTGCTGGGGGCCATCATCGGGATCGGCATCGTCGCCAAGAACGGCATCCTGATGCTCGATTTCGTCAGGGAGCTCCGGGCCGAGGGATTGGATCTGGCCGAGTCGCTCGTCCGGTCGGGCCGGCGGAGGCTCCGCCCCGTCCTGATGACGTCCATGGCCGCGGCCCTCGGTATGCTGCCTCTGGCCTACGGCATCGGCTCGGGCGCCGACATGCTGAAGCCCCTGGCCATCGCCGTCATCGGGGCCTTATGCATTTCCGTCCTGCTGTCCCTCATCGCGACGCCGACGATCTTCTACCTCATGGTCCGCCGGCGCAAAGCGGACTGATTCAGACTTGAGACCGTTTAGGAGGAAAATATGAAACGCCGAATCGTCTGGGCTTCGGTTTCGCTCGCGTTCGCCGCGGTCATCGGGCTCTCCTTCGCTGGGGGCCGTCCTCCTCAACCAAAGCCGGACGAGTTCGCGGCTTTGACCCGCCAGTTCGATTACGACGCGACGGCGAACCCGGACGTCCGGGAGGTCCGCGCCGTCCCCAGGAGCGGGTATACCATTCATGACATCACATACGCCAGCCCCGTCGACGGCCGAGTCCAGGCCTATCTTCTCGTTCCCGAAAAGCCCGGCCCCTCGGCGGCTGTGCTGTTCGGGCACTGGGGAGAAGGAAACCGCACCGAGTTTCTCGGCGAGGCGGGAGTTTACGCCCGCGCCGGCGTCGTCTGCCTCCTTCCGGACTATCCCTGGGTGCGGCCGCCGCAATGGCGGAAGAGCGTCCAGAACTTTGCCCGGCCCGAGGACGACCGCCGGACCTATGCCCAGGCCGCGATCGACCTTCGCCGCGGCCTCGACATCCTGCTGGCCCGCAAGGACGTCGACCCGAAGCGGGTCGGCTATATCGGACACAGCTATGGCGCGCAGTACGGAGCGATCCTGACGGCCGTCGACCGCCGGATCGCCGCGGCCGTCCTGGTTTCCGGCATTCCCGACCTCGAGGCCATCTTCATGCGGACGGACGATCCCGAGATGGAGACTGTCCGCAAGGGCTTCCCCCCCGGCCGGCTCGAGGCCTACCTGGCCGGGATATCCACGCTGAGCGCCGTCCGATACGTCGGCCGCGCCGCCCCGGCCCCGCTGCTCTTCCAATTTTCGAACTTCGAGCCCAACTTTCCGCGCCAGGCGATGGAGCGGTATTTCGCGGCGGCGAGCGAGCCCAAGTCCGTCATCTGGTACGACGCCGGACACGAGATGGCCGATCCGCGCGCTTTCCGCGACCGGTGGGAGTTCCTCGCCGGACGCCTGAGGCTCCCGAAGGAGCCGCCGCTCGGCCGGTGAGCCGCTGGCCCGCTATTTCCCGAATTCCAGCACCATGAAGGAGCCGGGGACGACCGTCGGCCGGGGCCGCGGCTGCTCTTTGGTGGGGGCCGGGGCCGGCCCGAATTCCGCCGTCACCAGGAAAACATGATGGGTCTTTGGATCCAACTCCATGGTCCGGGCCCGGGGAGCCGTCGTAACAGTCTCAAGAACGCTGTACTTGTCGGCCGATTCCTGCTTGACGACGGTCATCGTCCCATCGCCGTTGGAGGAAAAGACCAGGCCGGTCCCGGGGTCGAAGCGGACGGCGTCCGGGCCGCCGCCGATCGGAACCGTCGCGACGACTTTTCCGTTCACGAAATCCGAGACGACCAGCACCTTATCGCAGACGCTGAACAAGCGCTTCCTCTTGAGGTCGACGGCCAGTCCGCTGGGTCCTTCGCCGGGGGCGATCGACCACCGCTTCTTGACCTCGAGCGACCTGGCGTCGAAAGCGACGATTTCGCTCTTGTCCTCGTTGTTGACGAAGATCGTGCCCTTGCCGTCCGTGACGGCGAACTCGGGCTTGCCTCCGATATCGATGGTCCCGACGACCTTGTCCGTGGCGGCGTCGATAGCCGTGGCGTTCGCCGTCCGGCCGTTGAAGGTGAAGACCCGGCCGGAGAAGGCGTCGTACATGATGGCGTCGGGATTCTGCCCCGATGACGGGACTTCCTCGAGGACCTGGTGCGTTTTGAGATCAAAAACGGAGACGCTGTTGCCCCGGCCGTTGGAGATATAACCCCGGTTCCTCTCCGAAGCGAAGGCCACGCCGTGGACACCCTTGAGATTGGCGATCGGATCGCCCTTGACGCCGGTGTCGACGTTCAGGATCTCGACGGCGCCGCCGTGCGTGACGTAGAGAAGGCGCGTCCGGCCGTCCAACGCCATGTAGTCCCAGCCGCCCTCCCCTCCGAGCACATGCTTCTTGAGCAGGTGATAGCCGCCCGGTTTTTGCGCCTGCGCGGCCGCGAAGCTCGCCATCGCCAATGCCAAAAGAACGACCAAACCGACCCGACAAGTTTTCATGGCTGAATCTCCTTCTATATTATTGTACGCCGTTCTCCCGGGCCGGGCCGTCCCAACGGGGAAGGCCGAGGCCGCCCCGAGAATATCCGCCAACGTGGCTCTTCCCGGATCCGGGAGGGGCCCCGTCTCATTTCGTGGCCAGGTACCAGACGAATTTGATCATGGCGACCGTCTTGTTCAAACGCCAGCGGGGGTCGAGCGTGTCGCCGAATTGGTTGAGGACGAAATAGACGTTGGCGCCCGGCTTGGGGATCCAGGTCACCCGGAAATTGAACAGGACCTCGTTCGCGTCATTGTTCCATTGGGCGAAGACGGCGCCGAACAGCTTTGGCGTCACCGAAAAGTTCATCCGGCCGACGATTTCGTCGATGGCGAATCCGCTCGGCTGGAGCCGGACGGTCGAGCGTTGATAGTCTAGTCCCAAGCCGTAGTACTTGCTCGGCTTCCAAGTCAGGTTCGCGCTCCATTCCGTGCTGGATCCATCGTAGAACGTCCCCCAATTGACGCCGGTCCCCAAAACGATGGGGCGGCCGTCGAATGTCTCGAACTGGATTTCGCCGCGGTTGGTCCAATAGCGCCCGACGGGAATGACGTGCCCCGGCCGGATTTCGAATGCCTCGGTCAGGTTTTCGGCATTGCGCTGGATGTTGATCTCCAACATCTCGCCGCTCTTGAAAAATACGGCCAGCGGCCGGAATTCCATATAGACGGACTGCATCTGGTGCGTTTGGTCGTCGATATAATACTTGATGTCGAGGGGCTTGATTTGGAGCTTCTGGATCCAGGGCAAAAATCCCGGCCGGGGGTTGATCCGCCACCTCGCGTTATAGACCTGGTAGTTCGTCCGGCTCAGGAATCCGACTTCGGGATTGAAGTCCTGGCCCACCCTCTCCCAGGAACCGCCGATCTCCATCAGATCGTTGGGGAAGCCGAAAAAGAGGCGGTGGGCGCTACCCGATTTGGTCTCCCGGTCGGAGGTGTAGGTCGCGGCGTAGGCCCCGCCGATCTGGAAGTTCTTGTCCCCGAAGAGTCTGGAAGTGGAATAGAGCGCGTCCACGCCGGCGGTTCCGTTGAAACGTCCTTGCTGGACGGCTCCGACGGCCAGGACGCCGACCGAGGACTGCTCCAGAATATCCTGCTTCCAGCGGACCAGGGAAAAATTCGTGGCCGCCGAAACGTCTGTCCCTTCGGTCTGAAGGGTCATGACGCCGAGCGTTGACCGGCCCATCTTTCCCAGGAAACGGGCGCCGCCGATGATGGGTGTTTCCTGGTCTTCATAGATCCCGATCCGACGGCTGTAGAAGGCCCGGGCCCCGCCGAGGGGGAAGTCGAAGAAGTTCTGGGATTCGAGAAAAAATTGCCGCTTTTCCGGAAGGCGGATCGAGAACCGGGTCAAGTTGACGACCATGTCGTCCGATTCGACCTGGGCGAAGTCCGGGTGGATCGTAAAATCGAGCTTGACGGTCGGGTTGACGAGGTAGCTCCCGTCCAACCCCAGGTCGCCGGTCGTCTTTCCGGGGATATCCCTCTCCTTTTCCGCGCCGGCCAGGGCATAGGGCCGGAACTCGAAGACTTTCATCCGAGTCAGGTCCTTGAGCCCGGTGAGAGAGCCCGCCCGATTGACCTGGACGAGCGAAGCGTCGCGCGACCATCCCTGCCACAGGACCTGCTCGCGCTTACGCCGGATATTGCGCTCGAAGTTGATCCCCCAAATCTGCTCGTTCGCGGCGCTGAACTTGAACGTCGAAAAAGGAATTTTAATCTCGGCAAACCAGCCCTTGTCCGTTCGTTTTGCGGCGACGTACCACACCCCGTTCCAGTCGACGTTGGTCCTTCGGTTGTTGTCCACGACGAGAGCATCGTATTGGGCACCGTTGGGGTTCGTGGCAAAAAGATAGGCATTCCGCTTGTCCCCGTAGGTGTCGAGGACAAAGATGAAATTGTCCTCCACGCCGTACTCGAAGTCCCACTTCATCTTCTGAGCGACGATTTTGTCCGGTTCGTCATCGAAACACCAGATGCCGATGTAGAGCTCCGTCTTGTTATAAAGGATGGCGACCTCGGTCCTTTCCGTCGCCGGCGTATTCTCGTTGAGCTCGCGCTGGGTGAAGTTGGAGATGCGCCGCGCCTGGGCCCAGGCCAGCTCGTCCAGGACTCCGTCCAGCTTGATCGTGGGCTCGATCTTGAAAGCTTTGATCGTGTCGGGCTGGCTGTGCTGGGCAAAAAGAGGCCCAGCCCCCAAAAAGGCGGCAAGAACAATCGACCCCAAGAGAACGATCTTCATGAGAAGGTCCCGGTTGAGCCGCGCCCGGCCGAGGCATATTTCCCCGGCCCGGGCAAATAGGATCGCATCGACGCCAATCGTTTCGCCCTTGCCGCCGTTGGCGTCCTCAGCTTACGCACAGAATTCGGATCTCACTCGATGATCTTCCCGTTGGGATCGATCGTCACGGACGCCTTCTTGTCCTTGGCCCGGAGGTGAATCTCGAACAGCTTCTGGCCGTTCTTGAGCATGTCTTCCGCCTTGACGATCTTATAGCCGGGATAGGCCTTGGCCAGCGCCTGGGTGACCGCCGCGGGAAGGGCCCCGGGGGCGATGGTTTCCTCGATCTCGACGGCCTTGCCGTCCGCGGTATAGAGCAGGTCGCGGTTCATCTTCCCATCGACGCTCTCGACCTCATAGTACGTCACGCCCTTTTCCGTTTCCTTGCTCGCGCCCCTGATCACGGCCTTCGGATATTCGGCCTTGAAAGCATTGAGGACCGCGGCGGGCAGGATCTTGAGGTCAACGATGTGGGCGGCGGGTTTGCCTTCTTCCGCTTCCTCCTTTTCCTCGGCCTCCTCCTTCTCTTCGGCTTCCGCCCGGCTCCACTTGAGAGCCTCGACGACCGTGCCGTCGGGCGCGACCTGGATTTCGCCCCGCCGATGATCCTTGACCAGTTCGGCCTCGTAGACGTACTTCGGGGAGACGAGCTTGACGATCGTGCCTTTTTCGCCGATCTTCTTGACCTCGGCCCGGACCTCGGACTTCTCAACCTGCTTGACCGTCGCCCCGGCGGCCGCCTTCTCAATCGAATCCGCCGCGCCCTTGGGGACGTCCGTCATCTCGATGACCGTGCTGATATCCATCACCGTGCCGTCCGCCGCGACCTCAATCTCTCCCTTTCCGGCTTTGAATTCGATGTCGTAGAACGCGAGGCCGGCCTCCTTTTCCATTTCCACCTTATCGATCTCCGCATTGGGGCAGTTGGCCTTGACCGCCTGAGCCACCGCGGGCGGCAGCTCCACCTTCGCCCTGTTCGCCTGTTCCCGGCCGGCCCAAACGGGCGAGCCGACGAGTATCAGAGACAGGATGAGAAGTCCCATCGCCATGACCACGGCTTGAAAATCTTTCATGAAAGGCTCCTTATGAATCGTTGGATTTATCAGCTTTCCCGGCCGCGGGAAAGACAAGGCGAAAGGTGCTCCCCTGCTTCTCCCCGGATTCCCATTCGATCCGGCCGCCGTTCGCGCCGACCGCCCATTTGGCGATGGCCAGGCCGAGGCCCGCTCCGCCGGCCTCTCCGGACCGGTCCTTTTCGACCCGGTAGAACCGGTCGAAGATCCGGTCCCCATGCCCGGGCGGGATGCCCAGGCCCGTGTCCGCGACTTCGACGACGACTTCGTCGCCGCGGACTCGCGAACGGACGATGATGGCGCCTGATCGAGGGGTATATTTGATGGCATTGTCCAGCAGATTGACCAGCGCCAAGCGCAACATCGCCTCGTCGGCCAGGATCAAGGCCGGTCCCTCCAGTGTCAGAGCCAAGTCTTGGCCTTTTTCCTCGGCCAGGGGGCGCATGTCTTCGGCCACCTGTCCGACCAGGCGGACCGCGTCCATCTCCTTCCGGTCGGCGCGGGCGGATTCGGCGTCCGCCCGGGTCAGGGTCAGCAGGCTATCGACGAGGTGCGTCAGCCGGCCGACGTCCTCGAGCATGCTGCCGATCCGGTCCCGATAGGCGGCCGCGTCCAGGCCCTCCTGGAGGGCGACTTCCCCCACGCTCTGGATGACCGTGAGCGGGGTCCTCAGCTCGTGGGAGGCGTCGGCGGTGAAGCGGCGCAGACGCTCGAACGCCTCCTCGAGGCGCGACAGCATCTGGTTGACAACGGCCGCCAGCCGGCCGAATTCGTCGTCGGGATTCTCGACGGGCAGCCTGGCCGACAGGTTCTCGGCGGAGATCTTCTCCGCCCGCGCCGTGATGACCGCGACGGGCTTCAGGAGCCGCCCGGCCATGACGAATCCGCCGACGGCCGCCAGGAGGAGAGCGACGGGCAGGGCGACGAGCAGGATGACGGACAATGTCCGGAGGACGTCCCGCACGGGCTCCTCTTCGACGGCTGCCGTCAGGAGGATGCCGGGGCCGACCAGGCCGGTTTTCAGACGGAACCGGTCTCCCGAGGGGGAACGGAACGTCCGGCTCGCGGCCGGCGGTAGTTCGGCGATAAGCGGCAGGCCGGCCTTCTGGAAGGCAGGCGTTTGATAAAACAGCCGGCCGTCCTTGACGATCTGAAAAATCTGGGTGGAGCCTTCGGTTTCAATGTCGGACAGTTCGCCCGGCTCTTCAAACGACGCCTGGGAGATCGCCAGAAAATCCGAGTCCAGCTGGCGGCCGAGCTCGCTGAAGAGGCTGGCTTTGACGAAGGAAAAAACGAACAGGGAAAAAACAAGGACGATGCCCGCCAGGATCAGCGAATACCAGAGAGTCAGCCGGACCCGCACGCTCGACGGACGTGGGGTCACGGCTCTTTCTCCGACAGGATGAAGCCCACGCCGCGCACGGTGTGAAGGAGGCGGGGCAGGAACGGCTCGTCGATCTTTTTCCGCAGGCGGCCGATATGGACATCGATCACGTTGTCCAACGGGGTCGCCCTCACCGTCACTTTCCAGACGTCCCGGGTCAGCATCTCGCGGGTCACGACGTGCCCTTGATTGCGCAGAAGACATTCGAGGAGGTCGAATTCCTTGGCTGTCAGCGGGACGGCCCGGTTGGCGCGCAGAACGGTGCGCTTGAGGAGGTCCATTTCGAGATCGGCCAGGCCCAGCTTCGCCGCCTGGTCATTCCGGCCTCTCCTGAGGAGGGCCCTGATCCGGGCCGTCAACTCGGGGAAGGCGAAGGGTTTGACCAGATAATCGTCGGCGCCCAGGTCGAGGCCGAGGATCTTGTCCTCGACCGTGTCCCGGGCCGTCAGGATCAGGACCGGCGTCAGGGAGTCGGTCTTGCGGAGGGTCCGGAGGATCTCCGTCCCGTCGCGGCCCGGGAGCATGAGGTCGAGGATGATGAGGTCGAAGGTCCGCGAGCAGAGCCGGAAGAAGCCGTCCTCGCCGGTGAGCGCGACCTCGACGTCATAGCGCTCGGACTCCAGGCCTTTCTGAAGCGCCAGGGCCAGCTTCTTTTCGTCCTCGATAATCAGGATGTTCAAAGGGAGACCTCAGATCCATTCCGACTATAGCATTCGACCGGGGGGATCCGCCACTGAACTTATTCTGAACAAAAATTAAGCAATGATCTCTTTGAGCCGGGGCCGCGGGCGCCGGATTCGTTGACACCCGGCGGACCTTATGTTATGCCTTTTCTCGACCGAATGGAGGGGAAATGAGCCGGCGCGCGAAGGGCTGTTCTCTGTTTTTCCGGCCGGCGCTCTGCCTGCTGATTTTTGCCGCGGTTCTCCCGGCGCCGGCCGCCGCCGCGCCCCACGGCCCGACGACCGGGGACGAGCCCTCGCCGCCCGTCTACGATTTCAAGATCGAAAACGCCTGGCTGACGATGGCCGACGGCGTGAGGCTTTCCGTCACGTTTTACAGTCCCGTTCCGCGCACTCCCGGCGAGACCTTCCCCGTCATCTTCGAATTCCTTCCCTACCGCAAGGACGACGGCCAGTACGGCAGCATGTATTCCCTCTACATGTATTTCGTCCGGCGCGGCTTCATCATGGCCCGGG
>Ga0315282_10002192_pt1 | contig 36334 bp, 34 predicted proteins | sample YL17G07_20_MG_FD_203693 | JGI IMG/M metagenome (GOLD analysis project Ga0315282, IMG submission 203693) | Sediment microbial communities from Yellowstone Lake, YNP, Wyoming, USA - YL17G07_20 | ecosystem: Environmental > Aquatic > Freshwater > Lake > Sediment | place: USA: Wyoming | collected...
CCCCCAAATACAAAACCTTGCAATCCCCGGAGAAAAGTGGTATAATGTTATTTTAATAGAATAAGAAACCTTTAAGCCGGTCCGGTGAGGCTGGCAAGGGAAGTAAGAGTCAGGACGCAAGACCTCTTGCCAGCTCAGGCAAGAGGTTATTTTATGTCAAGAAAAGTCGTAATGACCGAAGAGGATATAAAGCGAACCCTGGCTCGAATCGCCCACGAGATTGTTGAGCAAAATAAGTCTATTGCTGACCTGATACTGGTTGGGGTGCATACCCGCGGCGCACCCCTAGCCAGGCGTCTTGCTGACAATATAGAAAGCTTTGCTCAAACCAAGATACCAGTTGGCACCCTAGACATCAGCCTTTATCGTGACGACCTTCCCTCGCTGGAGCTAAAGCCCGTAGTCAAGCTCACCGATATTCCAGCCGTTGACGGTAAATCTATAGTCTTAGTTGACGATGTCCTGTACACCGGGCGCAGTACCAGAGCCGCGATGGACGCCCTTATCGACCTGGGACGACCAAAAGCAATTCAGCTCGCCGTGCTTATTGACCGTGGCCACCGCGAGCTACCAATCAGGGCTGACTATGTTGGCAAGAACATCCCCAGCTCCCGGCATGAGGAGATAAAGGTCAAATTAAAGGAAACAGACGGCGCAGACGAGGTCGCCATTATCCCGGCGCCGGTTAAGGAGGGGCAATGAGGGCAACGCAGACAAAACCTAAGGTAGAAACAACGCCAACCTGGCGACACCACCACATCCTTGACCTTGATGACTTCACCCGTGAGGAGATAGAGCTTGTCTTCCAGACCACCAGGGCAATGAAGGAGATTTTGTCCCGACCGATTAAAAGGGTGCCTACGCTCCGCGGCAAGACCATCGTCACCCTGTTTTACGAGCCAAGCACCCGCACCCGCCTCTCCTTTGAACTTGCCGCCAAGTACCTGAGCGCCGATGTCGTTAATCTGAACGCCTCGGTCAGCAGTGTGGCCAAGGGGGAGTCCCTGATTGATACCCTGGGCACGCTACAAGCACTGGGGGCTGATATTATAGTCATACGCCATCCCCACTCCGGTGCCCCCTATATTGCCGCCAGACATATAGAGGCGAGCATCGTCAATGCCGGCGACGGCTGGCATGCCCACCCCACCCAAGCTCTCCTTGACCTTTACACCCTCTATGAACACAAGGCAAACCTGAACGGGCTCAAAGCGGTCATTATTGGCGATATTATGCACAGCCGGGTGGCTCGCTCCAATATCTGGGGTCTAACTACCATGGGTATAGGGGTTACACTGTGCTGCCCCCCTACCCTTCTCCCCATCGGCCTGGGTGAAGAGCAGCTGCCTCCGGTCAAGATTGAGCCCAACATTGAGCTTGCCCTGGATGGGGCTGATATGGTAATGACCCTCCGCCTGCAATTAGAAAGGCAAAAGAGCGGACTCCTACCCTCTATCCGGGAGTATATCAACTTGTACCAGCTCACCGAGGCGAGGCTAGCCCGGGCTAAGCCAGACGCCCTGGTCTTTCATCCCGGACCGGTAAATGAAGGGGTTGAGATTTCGCCGACGGTGGCCCACGGCCCGCAGTCAGTCATCAAGGAGCAGGTGGCTAACGGGGTCGCGGTGCGTATGGCTTTACTCTATCTCCTTACCGGGGGTCATAAACAATGAAGCCCCTACTTATCCAAGGCGGACAGATAATTGACCCCAGCCAGGGGCTTGATGCCAGTGGCAGCCTGCTTATCAGCGACGGCAAAATCTCGTGGCTGGGCAAGGGGGAGGAAGCCCCACCCCAATCCGGCTATGAAATCCTTGATGCCAAAGGGCTGGTCGTCTGCCCCGGATTTATTGACCTCCACTGCCATCTAAGGCAGCCCGGTGACGAGGAAAAAGAGACCATCGCCACCGGAACCAGAGCCGCCGCCAGGGGCGGCTTTACCACCGTCTGCTGTATGCCCAACACCAGCCCACCCCTGGACAACCAGACCGCCATTGAGTTTATAAAATCTAAGGCAGCCACGGAGGGGACAGTCCGGGTTCTACCCATCGGCTGCATATCAAAGGGGAGGAAAGGAACAGAACTGGCCGAGATGGGTGAGCTGGCTTCAGCCGGCGTAATCGCCTTTAGCGATGACGGTGAACCGGTGCCGAGCTCTTATCTTATGCGCCAGGCGCTGGACTATAGCCGTGCCTTTGACCTGCCGGTCATTGACCACTGCGAGGATAAAGCCCTCACCGAGGGCGGGCAGATGAATGAGGGCGTAATATCAACCAAGCTCGGTCTGCGCGGGATGCCAAGTGCCGCCGAAGAGATTGCAATAGCTCGCGACCTGGCTCTGGCCGAACTGACCGGCGGTCGGCTACATATTGCCCATGTTACCAGCGAGGGCTCGGTTGAACTCATTCGCCGGGCTAAGGAAAAAGGCATCAATATTAGCACCGAGGTTACCCCCCACCACCTCACCCTGACCGAGGAGAGGGTTTTGGACTATGACACCAACGCCAAGGTAAATCCGCCCTTGAGAACTAAACGGGATATCAAAGCCTTAATCCAGGGGCTTAACGATAATACCCTTGATATTATTGCCACCGACCACGCCCCCCACACCGAAGCCGATAAGCTCTGCGAGTTTGACCTTGCCCCATTCGGCATCAGCGGCTTTGAAACTGCCCTGGGCAGTCTGATGAGTCTGGTGCATAGTGGAAAGCTTGAGCTGGTTACCCTCATCACCAAGCTTACCCATGAACCAGCTAAGATTATTGGCAATAAGTACGATAAGCTGGGGACCCTGGCTATTGGCACCCCCGCCGACATTACCATCTTTGACCCCAATCGGGAGTGGGTGGTAGAGCCTAAAGATTTTGCCTCAAAGGGAAAAAATACCCCGCTGGCTGGCGAGAGGCTCAAAGGCAGGGTGATGGCGACAATATATGGGGGAAATCTAGTCTATAAAGACAGCTCTATTAAGGTAAAAGAGAAATGACAAAAAGGGCGATTTTAGTCTTAGAAGACGGCTCGGTCTATGAAGGCTATTCCCTTGGTGCTGAGGCTGATGCCATTGCCGAGGTAGTTTTTAACACCAGCATGGTGGGCTACCAGGAGATGCTCACCGACCCATCATATGCCGGGCAGATTGTCGTCCCCACCTACCCCCTCATTGGCAACTACGGCATTAATGAGCAGGACATTGAATCAAACAGGATTCAGGTCAGTGGCTTTGTCGTCAGGGAGGAGTGCCTTGAACCCAGCCACTACCTGAGCCATAAGACCCTCCACCAATACCTGGCTGAATCCGCCGTCCCGGGGATAAGTGGCGTTGATACCCGGGCTATCACCCGCAAGCTCCGCTCGGCGGGAGTAATGATGGGCATGCTCACCTGCGATAAGACCCCACAGCAAGCCCTGGCCGAGATAAAGAATTCGCCAAACTACGGCTCCATTGACTTTGTCAAGGAGGTAACCACCCCTGCCCCATATGATTGGGAGCCAAAGCAAGCTGCTCAATATAAAATAGTAGTCCTTGACTGCGGCTTGAAATACAGCATACTGCGTTTCCTGACGGGCCTGGGTTGTGCCGTAACCGCTGTCCCCTGCACCACCCCCGCCCAGGAAATCCTGAAATTGAAACCCGATGGCATCCTTTTATCCCCCGGACCCGGCAACCCCGAGCTACTGGATTATATTGTGGACACGGTTAAAAAGCTTATTGATAAGAAGCCAATTATGGGCATCTGCCTTGGCAACCAGCTTATTGCCCGGGCGTTTGGCGGCAGGACTTTCAAGCTGAAGTTCGGGCACCGTGGGGCTAATCACCCCGTCCGCGACCTCGCCACGGGCAAGGTCTATATCACCGCCCAGAATCACGGCTACGCCGTTGACCCCGATACCCTAAAAGACGGGCTTGAGGTAACCCATATTAATCTAAACGATGGCACGGTGGAAGGCTTGCGCCACAAAGAACTGCCCATCTTTGCTATTCAATACCACGCCGAAGCCTCCCCCGGCCCCTGGGACAGCACGTATTTATTTAAGCAATTTGTAGATATGGTGAGGGAAAAGAAGTGACCCTATCCCCTTTATCCCCTTCCCCTTGGGGATTTGGTGAGGGGAAGGGGAGTGAAAGTAAGGGAGGGGGCTTCGCCCCCTCCCTAAAAGACTCTTCCCCCTCTCCTTGAGAAGGAGAGGGGGATTAAGGGGGTGAGGTAGATGAGAAAAAGATTGTTGTTGGCTATTGACTGGGTATTGGCAGCTCTAGCGGTCATCTTCATCATAGCCGGATTCTACACTGGTGATTACGAGTTTTTCTGGTGTGCTGCCCCTCTGGTGGTGGTAGTGGTTGTGCTCGAGGTGATACGAACGAAGGGGTGACGAGAGAGGTAAAATGGTGAGACGATGCTAATACGATTGAGACAAGGAATAAAGGTTAATGACCCTGTAGGGACCGTTACTAACTACTATAAAAAGGCAGGTAAAGGAGCTATTGCTTACGACAAATTTGAATTACCTAGGGATAATTCTTTCAATAAAGACCAAATAGAGCAAGCCATAAGAGCAAGTAACAGACTAGGTGCCAGGATACCTTATAACGATGAGAGCAAAGTTCTTAAGCCACTTTTGCAAAAGCAAAATGAAATTGAATCTAAATTGGCTGGGGTACCTGCTCATCTAACCATATTGGATAATTATGTAGAAATTCCTTGGGACAACCTTAAGTCTCTTTTCGACACCTTTAAGCTGAAATATATCAGCCTTGCTCGGATGACCAAGATTCTGCATAAAAAGCGACCCAATCTTATACCTATTCTGGATAAGAATATCTTAGTAAATAAGTATTTAGAGCCTCTTTTGCAAGAACAGGGAGTAATTACTCGAGAGGAAACTGAGAGAGCGGTTTACTACATTAAAGAACTCAGAAAGGATATAGAGGGAAATAGGGAAGCTTTCATAGAAGCCAAACAAAACCTGAAGAACGAAGATTATGATATTTCGTTGTTAAGGATTCTCGACATCTTAATTTGGTATCATTTTATCTACGAGTACAGAAATGTCTAAGCCATCTAAAGTCCTAATCATCGGCTCGGGACCGATAATCATCGGGCAGGCGGCGGAGTTTGACTACGCCGGCACTCAGGCATGCAAGGGGATGCGGGAGGAGGGGGTAACCTCGGTGCTGGTCAACTCCAACCCGGCCACCATTATGACCGATGAGGATATCGCCGATATCGTCTATATTGAGCCGCTGACGGTGGAGATACTCACTCGCATTATCGAGCGCGAGCGCCCCGATGGTCTCCTGCCGACTCTCGGCGGTCAGACCGGACTAAATTTGGCTGTAGACCTGGCTGACGCCGGCGTCTTAGATAAATACAATGTAAAAAGCCTGGGCACGCCAATCCAGACAATACGAAACGCCGAAGACCGAGAGCTATTCAAAAAGCTGATACTCGGCATTGGCGAGCCAGTGCCCGAAAGTGCTACCGTTAATACCTTGAAAGAAGCCAGAAAGGTAGCCAAGAAGATAGGCTTGCCCGTAATAATCCGCCCCGCCTATACACTGGGTGGGAGCGGGGGTGGAATGGCAGATACCTGGAAGGAGCTGGAAGCTGTGGCAACGGTGGGACTGGCAACCAGCCCCATCCACCAGGTGCTGGTGGAAAAGTCGGTGGCGGGGTGGAAGGAGATTGAGTATGAGGTAATGCGAGACGCCGCCGATAACTGCATCACCGTGTGCAATATGGAAAACCTTGACCCGATGGGGATACATACCGGCGATAGCATCGTCGTTGCCCCCAGCCAGACGCTGACCAATAAAGAATACCAGATGCTAAGGACAGCCAGCCTCAAGATTATAAGAGCCCTGGGTATTGAAGGCGGCTGTAATATTCAGTTTGCCCTTGACCCCAAAAGCAATGACTACTATGTAATTGAGGTCAACCCTCGCGTCAGCCGAAGCTCAGCCCTGGCCAGCAAGGCTACCGGCTACCCCATTGCTCGCGTTGCCGCCAAGATAGCTGTCGGCAAGAGGCTGGATGAAATCCCCAACCAGGTGACGGGCAAGACGATGGCATCATTTGAGCCGGCGCTTGACTATCTCGTGGTCAAGATTCCCCGCTGGCCATTTGACAAGTTTGCCTCAGGCGACAGGGTTATCGGCACCCAGATGAAAGCCACCGGCGAGGTGATGGCTATTGATAGGTGCTTTGAAGCCGCCCTGCAAAAGGCGATACGCTCCCTTGAGTTTGGGCGAAGGTCGCTACTCTGGGAAGACCCAGGCTGGAAGCTGGGAGAAAACATTAATTCCTACCCCTTAGCCCCCAGCGACCTGAGGTTGTGGGCATTAATGGCAGCACTAAGGCGGGGGCTCACCCCGCAGGCTCTCTCCAAGCGCACCAGGATTGACCTCTGGTTCACCACCAAGCTCAAGAACATTGTTGATATGGAAAAGAAACTCCTTTCGCAGACGTTGACGCCAGAGCTATTACTGCAGGCAAAGCGACTTGGATTCTCCGATGAGCAGATTGGCACCCTAGCTGACCGCCTCCCGGAGCAGGTAAGGCAACTGCGCCATAACTGGAATATACGCCCCGTCTATAAGATGGTAGACACCTGCGCTGCTGAGTTTGACGCCGCCACCCCATATTTCTATAGCACTTATGACGCGGAGAATGAGGCGGAGCCAATTAAAGAAAATAAAGCCGTCGTCATCGGCAGCGGTCCCATCCGCATCGGGCAGGGGATTGAATTTGATTATTGCAGTGTTCACTCCGCCTGGGCATTGCAGGAATCTAACTATAAAGCCATTATGGTAAACTCAAATCCAGAGACAGTGTCCACAGATTTTGACACCAGCGACCGCCTCTACTTTGAAGCCCTGGATGAGGAGAGCCTGCGCGATATCCTGGAGAACGAATATAGAAATGGTAGTGCTCCACCCTCAATAGTCCAGTTCGGCGGTCAGACGGCGATAAACCTGGCTGAACCATTGTCCCGCAGCGGGATGGCACTTCTTGGCTCTAGCGCCGAAGCCATTGACCTGGCTGAAGACAGGCGAAGGTTTGAGCAATTCCTCAGCGAGTTAGGCATCCCCCAACCACCAGGGGCGGGGGTAACCTCGATTGAGGAAGCACTAAGCGTGGCTGAGCTTATTGGCTATCCCGTCCTCGTCCGCCCCAGTTATGTCCTCGGCGGCAGGGCGATGGAGATAGTGCACAACCCACGCGAGCTGAGCCGCCTGGTGAAACTGGCGATAGAGCTGGATACCAAGCACCCCATCCTCATCGATAAGTACCTGGAGGGTAAAGAGACAGAGGTTGACGCCATCGCCGACGGCAAGGATGTGCTAATACCGGGGATAATGGAGCATATTGAACGGGCGGGGGTCCACAGCGGGGATTCAATGGCGGTTTATCCCGCACCAAACCTAACTGAAGCCGAAATTAAAACCATCGTTGAATATACGATACGGATAGGGCTGGAGCTCAAGATTAAGGGCTTAATGAACATCCAGTTTGACATTATGCCCTCAGCAGACGGCAAAGGCTCATCAGTTTACGTACTGGAGGTAAATCCACGTGCCAGCCGCACTGTACCCTTTATCTCCAAGGTCACCGGCGTGCCCATGGTCAAGGTAGCAACCAAGGTCATGCTGGGCAAGACCCTCAATGAGCAGGGCTATAGCACCGGGCTATGGGAAAGACAAAGGCTAGTCGGGATTAAAGCCCCGGTCTTCTCCATGTCAAAGCTGGCTGGTGTTGACACCTACCTTGGACCGGAGATGAAGTCAACGGGGGAGGTAATGGGGATTGACCAAACCTATGATGCTGCCCTGGCTAAGGCGCTTCAAGCGGCAAACCTGATGCTCTTGCCCCAAGGGGCAATACTCTTCAGCATCGCCGACAGGGATAAGTCGGAGGCACTACCCATAATCAAGAAGTTCTCCGAGATAGGCTATAAGCTCTATGCTACTGAAGGTACGGCAAAGCTAATTGAGTCGGCTGGAATCCCGGTAACAAGGATAACCAAGAAGCTGAGTGAGGGACACCCCAACGTCATTGATATTATCAACGACAATACGGTAAGTGGTATTGTCAACACTATCACCGGCGGTCGCATTCCCCTAAAAGATGGCTTCCGCATCCGCCGGGCGGCCGCCGAGAGACGCATCCCGTGTTTTACTTCTCTTGATACTATCCAAGCGGCTCTAAAGGTGCTCCTCAGCGGGAGCCACATCTATAGCGTTAAGCCACTGCCGGAGTATCGGAGGAAGGGAACGGATTGAGACAGGCTAAAGCCAAAATTATTTCCAATGAAATCACGGCTGGAGTCCACCTAATCTGGCTTGACTGCCCCAAAATAGCCTCAGAAGCCAAGCCGGGGCAATTCGTAATGATTAAATGCGGGGATGGGGAGAAGTTCCAGCTACGCCGACCCTTCAGCATCCATCAGGTGGATAAGAAAGGCTTTGCCCTGCTGTTTAACATCGTGGGGAGGGGTACTCAATGGCTAGCGCAATGCCAGACGGAGGAAAGCTTAGATATCCTCGGGACATTAGGCAATGGCTTTTCTATTGCCCCCAGCTCAAAAAACCTGCTGCTGGTGGCAGGGGGTATTGGTGTTGCTCCTCTATACTATCTAGTGCAGGAGGCGTTGAAGGAAAAAAGGTCGGTAACATTGCTCTACGGCACAGCAGACAACAAAAGGCTTCCTATCCCCCCACCCCTTAAACTAGTATCAGCTACCGAAGATGGTAGTGTCGGCAAGAGGGGCATGATAACTGACATTCTGCCAGACTATATTGGCTGGGCAGACCAAATCTTTGCCTGCGGACCACTGCCGATGTATAAAACAATGGCAAAAATGCCAGAACTAAGAGATAAACAAGTCCAGGTCTCACTAGAGGTGAGAATGGGGTGTGGGCTCGGCGTCTGCTACGGGTGCACCATAAAAACAAAAAACGGGCTTAAGCAGGTGTGCAAAGATGGGCCGGTATTTGACTTAGATGATATTTTATGGGATGAACTAAAAGACTAAAAGGGCGTTTAAGAGGGACGAAGCCTATGAGGGTGGGTTGGGTGGGAAGAAAACTTAAATCAAAAAGCGGGGGGAGGTGCACTATGGTAACCACCAAAAAAATCGGTCTCCAGACCAAGGGCAATTGCGATATTATTGATATTACACCCCAGGTAGAGCAGCAGCTAGCTGAGACGGATACAAACGATGGAATAGTTACCCTGTTTATCTCTGGTTCCACGGCTGGCATTTCCACCATTGAGTATGAATCGGGGCTTCTCTCTGACTTCAAGGGGATGTGGGAGCGAAATGTCCCCAGAGACACCCAATATAAGCATGACCGCGCCTGGGGTGAGGGTAATGGCTACTCCCATGTCCGAGCCTCGCTTCTGGGCGCTTCGCTGGTAGTCCCTTTCAGCGATAAGAAGCTGGCCTTGGGCACCTGGCAACAGATTGTGCTGGTAGACTTCGACAATAGACCAAGGTCAAGGCAAATCATAGTGCAGATTATGGGTGAGTAGAGGGCTTTGACACTGGTTTAGACCAGAGTGTATAATGTATTAACCAAATCAGAGAAAGGCAGTATGGGATGGCAAACCAGATAGGTAAGAGATACCACTGTAGCAAGTGTGGTGCTGAGTTCATTGTTACCAAGGGGGGCGAGGGCACAATCCACTGCTGTGGCCAACCCATGGAAATAAAAAAATAATAAACTGGTTTGTGAGGTCTTTCTAATGGCCAGCCAACTAGGTAAAAGATACCGCTGTGCTAAGTGTGGCACTGAGATACTATGCACCAAAGCTGGGGAGGGTACACCCACCTGCTGTGGGCAGGAGATGCAAGTCCAGGAGCCACGGCCAATCCCGTCATCAGACTAACGGCTACTTCCCCTGAAGCAGAGAGAAAAATTCAGCCCTGGTCTCGGTGCGATGGCGAAAGGTACCCCTGAGGGCTGAGGTAACAATCGCGCTTCCCGGCTTTTTGATACCACGCATAATCATACAGAGGTGTTCCGCCTGGACAATTACCCCCACCCCATCAGGCTTAAGCTCGTCAACAATAGCATCGGCAATCTGGGTAGTCATCCTCTCCTGAATCTGGAGGCGCTTGGCAAAGATCTCCACCACCCGGGCTAGCTTGCTCCCCCCAACCACACGCCCGCTGGCATTAGGGATATAACCAACATGAACCACCCCGTAGAATGGTAGAAGGTGATGCTCACACATAGAATAGAATGGGATATCCCTCAGGATTACCATCTCACGGTGCCCTTCCTCAAAACCAACCGCCAACTCCTGTTTAGGGTCCATATCAAGCCCGGCAAAGAGCTCGGCATACATCTCAGCCACACGCCCCGGGGTACCCACCAACCCCTCCCTTGCCGGATTTTCGCCGATAGCCTCAATGATAGAAGCTACCGCTTTCTTAATCATACTATCATTAATCACCCTCGCCCTCCTTTAACCCTTACCATAGACCTTGCGGTCTAAATACTTTATCCCCTCACTAGATGCAGTAACATAGCGCTCATTGCCCAGATAAAGGGTGGGGCTAACCTTAGCCAGGTCTAGCGTTTCCTCGGGGCTAAAGGCTTCCCTGAGCGAATGAACTGCCACAATCTCCCCCACCACCAACCTGTGGTCGCCGTAAAGGCGGTCGTCAACCACCTTGCACTCATAGGCAGCATAGGCAGCCTTCAGGATTGGCACCTGTGTCTTCACTGACTTATCCTGGGCGATATTAAACTGGCGGAACTTATCAACCTCCCCACCGCTACTGCCACCAACCGCCGCCACCAGCTCAGCCTTATCAAAGGGCAAAAAGTTAACCCCAAACTCCTTGCTCTCAACAATAAGCTTATAGGTAAACCTCTTCGGGGAGAGGGCTATTCCATAGAGGGGCGGGGAAAAAGATATAGAGGTATGCCAGGCTACTGCCATGGCATTACTCCTGCCCTTAGACTGAGCCGTGACGATAGTCGCCAGCCTTGGGTAGTGGTGATAATATGCCCCGATGTCTTCGCTAACTACCTTGGCCATGACTCCCTCCTTCAGCCCAGCCCAAGAGCCTTCTCCACCCTAGATAAGTCAGGCGGGAGCTCAAGAAAGGGCTCGGCATTCTTGACTGCGGTTTCGGTATCCTTAAGCCCGGTGCCGGTTACCACACACACTACCCGGCTTTTGGAGAAATTCATCCTCCGGGAAAGTTTTATGAGCCCCGCTAAAGAAGCCGCTGAGGCTGGCTCACCGAAGATACCACCCTTGGTTGCCATAAGCCTCTGGGCAGTTAGAATCTCCTCATCACTGACCATATCAATAACGCCCCCGGACTCATCCCTAGCCTTGACTGCCTTCTGCCAGCTCGCCGGGTTGCCGATCCTTATTGCCGAAGCCACCGTCTCCGGCTTATCAATAACATGCCCGCGAACGATAGGAGCCGCCCCCTCCGCCTGAAAACCCATAAGCTTAGGTTTTTTCTTTGCCCTACCCGCCTTACGGTACTCAACAAAACCCTTCCAGTAGGCGGTAATATTGCCGGCATTACCCACGGGAATAAAAAGGTAATCTGGGGCATTACCCAGGGCATCAACAACCTCAAAGGCGGCAGTCTTCTGTCCCTCTATGCGGTGGGGGTTAAGCGAGTTCACCAGGGTAATCGGATGCTTCTGGGTCAGCGCCCGAACTATGTCTAGCGCTTGGTCAAAATTGCCATCAATGGCTACGATTTTAGCCCGATAGACAATAGCCTGAGCCATCTTACCCAAGGCAATCTTACCCTTAGGCACAACGATAATAGCCCTAAGCCCGGCGTAGGCAGCATAGGCAGCAGCTGAGGCGCTGGTATTACCGGTCGAGGCACACATAATAGCTTGGCTACCAGCCTCTACCGCCTTAGCCACCGCCACCACCATACCCCTATCCTTAAACGAACCGGTAGGATTGCACCCCTCAAGCTTAAAATATAGCTCACCACAGCCAGTTTCCTTCTCCAGCTGGGGGCACCTGACAAGAGGAGTATCTCCCTCGCCTAGTGAGAATACGGGCGTTTTGGGGGTGAGGGGAAGAAAATCTTTATATCTAAACAGAACTCCCGTTTTCATAGCCATTTAAGCCTCAACCCGAATGAAGTTACTTACCGCCTTGACCACAGCCAGGTGCTCAAGCTCGCGAAGGGCTTGCTGCATGGCTGCCTCTTTGGCGGGGTGGGTCATAATAACAATCTCCGCCGTCTGAGCCACACTATCCGCCGCCTTCTGGATGACGGAGGAGATGCTAATCAGATGCTCGCCCAAAACCTTAGCCACCTGAGCCAAGACCCCAGGTTGGTCGGCAACATTCAGCCTGAGGTAATATCGGGTCTCAAGCTCAGCCATAGGTTTAATGCTCTTGCCTGACTCAAGCCACCACCTGGCTTTACTGCTGACACCGCGAACAACCTTCTGCGCCGATGAGATAATATCGGCGACGACAGCACTGCTGGTGGGGAGGGCACCAGCCCCCTCACCATAGAAAAGAACCCTACCGATAAGGTCACCCTCAACCAGAATCGCGTTATAGACACCATCAACCTTAGCCAAGAGGAATTCCTCGGGGATAAAAACGGGGTGAACCCGCACCTCAATCCAGTTATCTCCCTGTTTACCTATCGCCAGCAGCTTTATGGCATAGCCCAGCTCCCGAGCATACTTGAAGTCACGAATATCCATTCGTGAAATGCCTTCGCAGTGGATATTCTGAGGTGAAACTTGATAATGAAAGGCTAAAGAGGCAAGGATTGCCAGCTTATAGGTAGCATCTATCCCCTCTATGTCCTTCCGCGGGTCAGCCTCGGCATAGCCCAACGCCTGGGCTCGCTTAAGCGCTGAGGGAAAATCTATACCCTCCTTCGCCATCTGGGTAAGAATATAATTTGTCGTCCCGTTTATTATGGCGTAAATACCGCTTATCTTATTAGCTACCAGGTCATGCCGAAATGGGGCAATCAGAGGGATGCCCCCGCCAACACTAGCCTCATATTGCACCCCCACCCCATATTGCTGAGCGAGGGCAAATAGCTCCACCCCGTGCTTGGCGATAACCTCCTTGTTTGAGGTAACCACATGCTTGCCGCTAGTTATCGCCCGTTTCAGGTAATCCAAGGCTGGCATCTCGCCACCGATGGCTTCAACCACTATATCCACTCCAGGCTCATCAAAAAACTCATCGTCATCGGTGGTAAAAAGTTCCAGCCCAATCTCCTTTGCCAGCGGCTTGGCTAAGTCTGCCTCCAAGACCTTCACCTTTTTCAGGACAAGGGGACAACCCACCTGCTCATCTAGGAGCTTTGCCTTATCAAGCAGAACCCTGGCTACCCCACCACCAACAACCCCCAGTCCCATTAACCCTACACCGATGTTTTTTTTCTTCACTGCCTTAGCCTCCCGATTTGACTCTAGCCCCTGACAACATGAGTAATTGCCCATATCTTCTGCTCGTCATCCAGGTAGCTCTTGACTTTATTCTCGGGGTTATTAGTTACCCCTGTAAACCACTTGTTCAAGGCATCAGACTTCAGCAAATTCCGGTCATCCTTATCAATCTGCCGATTACTATCTACCTCAGCAACCTTCACCAGCCAATAGCCCTTCTTAGTGCTCATAGTATCATCACGTATCGGCTGGCTCAACATATTAAGCTCGGATTTAAAAACGAAATCCTTAAATGCTGAACCCATCGTATCTTGAGATGAGACCGTAAAATCACCACCATTTTCTTTAGATGCATCGTGCTGGGAGAGCTCCTTAGCCAGGGTGGCAAAGTCCTCGCCAGACTCAAGCCTGGTTCTAACCTCATTCGCCTCCTGCTCACTCCCCAGTAGCATTACCTTGACCTGAGCTGTTTTTGCCGCATCATCCCGTGATAATACCTTAACCAGCCAGTAGCCAAGCGTCTTGGTTTTGGTCTCGTCAGGAAGTGGCTGGCTTAACTTCCCCACCTCGCCAGTGAAGGCGTAGTCATCAACCACAGACGTCTCTAATAATGAGGTCAAAACCCCTTTCGGACGCCAACCAAGGTCACCATTGTTTGTTTTAGAAATAGCGTCCAGGGAAAGCTCGCCCGCCAGTTTGGAAAAGTCCTCTCCCGCCCCAAGCCTAGCCCTAACTCCACTTGCCTGGCTTAGACTCTCAAGGAACATTGCCATAACATGCCTCTGCTCGGCAGAGGTTGGCACCTGCTTATCAAAATACTCATCAAGCAATTTGCTCACCAGCAGCTGCGTTCTGACCACATCATTATAATCGCTACTTAAGGGCGAGTCAGAACTCTTACGCTCCTTCTCAACCTCCTCATCACTGACACTTATACCCAATTTCATTGCTTCCTGGCGTGCCAATTCACTTTGCTCAATAGCCGTCGCCACCATATCGGTAAGTGCCATCAATTGCTGGCTGGAGGCTCCCGCCCCATAGTACTTGAGCATCTTTAGGTAATAATCCATATCAAACTTGGTCTCATTCACCTCAATGACTGTTTGCCGAAGTGGCTTATACTCGGGAACATACCACTGCGTATAAACCCCGCTTCCGACAACGCTCAACACGGCAACAACAATCAGTATGCCTGCACTGAGGATAATATAATGTCTCCTCTGTTGCTGCTGCCGCCGTGTAAGCTGGCGCTTGGTCAGCTCCGGCTTAGGTTTTTCTGCCTTCTTTGCCAAATCTAGACCTCCACTGGTTAATGCCCTATATTTATAACCTAAAAGCGCAATCTTTTCAAATGGGGCTCATTATACCATTTTTAGATTGCACCCTCTTGTGGTAAAATAAAAGAAGATATTCACCTAACTTGAGTGGATAGAGATTATGAAGGTAGTCCTGCTCTGCGGTGGAATCAACAAGAGGATGCCACCGATAGTGAAGCATAAGTCCCTATTGAGGTTTGCCGGCAAGCCTCTTATCGCCCACCAGATTGAGCGGGCAAAGCAAGGCGGGCTTAATCAATTTGTCATCGTCGCCAATCCGGAAAATGCCACTGACCTCAAAACAGCCATAGCCAGTATCCCAGATATAGATACAGATTTTGCTATTCAAAAAAAGCCGTTGGGTATGGCTGACGCCCTTATGACCGCCTCGGCTCTAGTGGGTCAAGAACCATTCATCGTAGCCAATCCCAATGACATCTTTGACGCCTCAGTCTATACCAGCCTCCTCAGTGAATATAATAAGAATAACGCCTATTCCTGCTATCTCGTTGCCCATAAGACCAAGGGCTACTTCCCCGGCGGCTATCTAGCGGTAAACAAGAACAATGAAATATCCCGTATCGTCGAAAAGCCAGCCAAGGGAGAGGAGCCTTCAAATCTAGTAAATATTGTTATCCACCTTCATCGGGAGCCGAAAAGGCTGCTAGATTACATCGCTAAGACGGTATCAACCGCCGACGATGTCTATGAGAAAGCCCTTGACCGAATGATTCAAGATGGCTACAACCTGAAAGCTGTGGTCTACGAGGGACAATGGCAAGCTATTAAATATCCCTGGCATATCCTAGGTGCGATGGACTATTTCCTGGGGCAGCTAACACCCAGGATATCACCCCGAGCCAAGATTTCAGATAGGGCAGTAATTGACACTAGTGTAACCATAGAGGATAATGTCAGGGTATTTGAAGGGGCGGTTATCCGTGGCCCAAGCTATATCGGGCGAGACTCTGTTATCGGCAATAACGTGCTGGTGAGACAGGCGATGATTGGTGAGAGGTGTGTTGTCGGCTACGGCACTGAGGTGAAGCATGCCTACATTGGTGACGGGTGCTGGTTTCATTCTAATTACATTGGCGACTCAGTGATTGATGATGATTGCTCCTTTGGTGCCGGTACTGTGCTGGCCAATCTGCGTTTTGATGAGACAAATATCACTATGGAGATAGACAGCGATAAGGTGGATACCGGCTATGACAAGCTGGGGGCGATTATTGGGCGGGGCTGCCAAACTGGCATAAACGCCAGCCTTATGCCCGGCGTCAGGGTTGGGCCTGATTCCTTTGTCGGGGCTCACGTGTGCCTTGCCCACGACCTTGAAGCCAGGAAAAAGGTTATCGCTGAGCCCCGCTATCGGGTACTGCTCAATGAAACCAAGCCAGCGCCGGGAAAAAGGCAAAAGGCACTGAAAAAGCTGGTGGAATGAGATGTGTGGCATTGTTGGCTATTGCGGTAAGGAAAAAGCAGCCCCCATCGTGTTTGAAGCGCTAAAGCGTGTCGAATATCGCGGCTATGATTCAGCCGGTCTGGCGGCTCTGGCCGATGGTAAACTGGTGGTGAAGAAGGATGTGGGTAAACTTAATGAAGTCAATAATAAGCAGGGGCTGGAGGCTATCCCCGGGAATATCGCCATCGGGCATACCCGTTGGGCAACCCACGGTGGCGTTACCAAAGCCAATACCCACCCCCACTGTGATTGCAGTCATACCATAGCTGTAGTCCACAACGGCATAATTGATAACTACCAGGAGCTCCGCCGCCAGCTTGCCAGTGAGGGGCACAACTTTGTTTCTGAGACCGATACCGAGGTTATCCCCCACCTTATAGAGGCCGAACTGAAAAAGGGCCATTCCCTCGAGGCAGCCGTCCTAGCCATAGCCCCACGGCTTGAGGGCTCATATGCCTTTCTGGTTATATCCTCCCAGGAGCCAGACAAGATTGTCAGCACCAGAAAAGACAGCCCCCTGGCTATTGGCACCAGCCACCATGGCTACTTTATCGCCAGCGATGCCCTTGCCTTCGCCAAACACATCAATAAGGTGATACCCTTGGCTGATACCGAGGTGGCGGTGGTCACGCCAGGTAAGATTGAATTCCTTGATGCCGCCGGTAATAAGCTAGCCAAGGAAGGCAAACAGCTTGATTCAAAATCATGGGATAGCACCAAGGAAGACTACCAGTTCTTCATGCTTAAGGAGATAATGGAACAACCCCAAGCGGTGAAGGAGGCTACTATCCAGGATAGGAAGCTCTTCACCGGGATTGCCATGGACATCCTAAGAGCTAACCAGGTGGTTATTACTGCCTGTGGCACATCCCGATATGCCGCTCTGGTCGGCAGGTACCTCTTCTCCAAGGTGGGGAGGAAGTTCTGCGATGTAGTTATGGCTTCTGAGTTTCAATACTTCGCTGATTCAGTGGACAAAAATACCCTAGTCCTGGCTGTCTCCCAGAGTGGTGAGACGGCAGATGTTATCGAGGGTGTGAAAAAAGCCAGGGCGGCTGGAGCTCAGGTCGTCTCCATTGTCAACAGACCGTTATCTCTATTATCCGACCTCAGCCATCAGGTTATCTACCTCAATTGCGGTCCCGAGCTCTGTGTCGCCGCCACCAAATCCTTTCTCAGCCAACTAGCGCTCTTCTATCTACTAGCCTTTGCCATGACTAACTCATATGGCAAGGCAGTGGCTGACCTTAATAACGTTGGCAGTAAGATAGCCAAGGCTATTGATTGGAATAGTGCCAAGCTCGAGAAGTTGAGCCAGAAATTGAAAGACAAAAATGCCATATATTATATCGCCAGAGGCATCAACTTTGCCATCGCCTCGGAGGGTGCCTTAAAACTAAAGGAGATTTCATATATCCATGCCGAAGGAATGCCAGCGGGAGAACTAAAGCATGGCACCCTGGCTCTTATTGAGCCGGGGACACCGGTCGTTGTCATCTGCCCTGGCGATTACACCTTCCATGAGACACTGGCCAACGCCATGGAGGCAAAGGCTCGAGGTGGTTATATTATTGCCGTCTCTGACGAGCCGAACGAAATCTATGACTTCTGGATCAAGATTCCCAAGGTCAGCGAGCTTCTTTACCCTATGGTGGCCGTAGTCCCCCTCCAGCTCCTGGCTTATTACATGGCAATTAGTTGTGGCTATGACCCGGATAGGCCACGCAACCTGGCTAAATCAGTGACCGTTAAATAATCCTTTCTGCAGGGAAGCACAACGATGAAGGCAATCATCCTGATAGGTGGGGAAGGAACAAGACTGCACCCTCTGACCGGCAACATATCAAAGGCAATGGTGCCACTCCTGAATAAGCCCTTTCTGGAATACCTGATACACTATCTGAAGGGGCACGGCGTAAGGGATATCATCCTGACCACAAGCTACCTCCCCGACCAAATCCAGGGCTACTTCGGTAATGGTGGGGAATGGGGCGTCAATCTCACCTACCTTGTTGAGAAGCCACCATTGGGCACTGCCGGTGCCGTCAAGAATGCCGAGGCATTTCTGGATGAGCCATTTTTTGTCATCAATGGTGACATTGTGACTGGCATTGACCTTACGGAAATGATGAGCCAGCACCAGAAGAAAAAGCCAAAGGTAAGCCTTGCCTTAACCCCGGTAGATAATCCTACAATCTATGGCGTGGTTGAGACCGATGACAAGGGTATGGTAAAACGCTTTGTTGAGAAACCAAGCTGGCAGGATGTCACCACCAATATGATTAATGCCGGCCTCTATATCATTGAGCCTGAAGTCCTGAGGCATATCCCCCCCACCACCCACTCCATGTTTGAGCACTATCTCTTCCCGCTGCTCCTCAGTAAGGGCGAGCCTATCCTGAGCTATCCCTCTGCCACTTATTGGATTGACATCGGCACGCCGGAAAAATACCTAAAAGTACACCATGACCTGCTCCTAAACAAGGCACCGTCTTTATCCACCTATCGCCCTCAAATTAGCAGTAACGCTAAAATTCATCCCTCGGCGCAGATTGAGGGTCCGGTGCTTATCGGCGAGGGCTGTATTATTGCCCAAGGGGCAAGGGTGAAGGGACCTGCCGTTCTTGGAGCGCGATGTCAGGTTGGCGAAGGTGCTGTTATCGAAGGGGCGGTATTATGGCACAACTCAAGGGTGGGTAAAAAGGCAACCCTCAAAAACTGTATCATTGCCTCCAATTGTCGCATCCAGGGTGGGAGCCACATCCCTGACCTCTGTGTTCTGGGCGATAATGTTGTTATAACCAGAAATAAAAAACTCGCTCAACGGACTCTGGCCGAATAAGCGAGTAAAGGTGGAAACAATACTACCCTAAGTAGCCTTCAGCGTTACTACAATCCTTTCCCCCTTCTTTTCAACCCTCTCCACCATAGGCATTTCTTCAATAATCTGGATTAAAGCAATCGGTTGCTGCACCGAGATGCCGATTATTGCCCCCTCCCCGGCTGACCCACCGACCCATGATATCTTAAGGTTCTCAACCTGACCGAGGCGCTCAGCGAATTGCCTTACTCGCTCAAAGCCGAGGGGTGCCGGTACCACCAACTCAAAGTCCCCCTCATAAACACCCTCACCAGCTCGCTCCCTGGCTAACCTTTCCGTTTCCCCCCTCGCCCTCTTCTCTAACTCCTCTGCCTCCTCCCGCGCCCTGGCTTCGACTTCTGCCCGCTCCCTAGCCAGACGTTCGACTTCTTCTCCTGTCTTCCCCTCTGCCTCCTCCCCGGATTTAGCTTCCGCTTCTAGCGCTTGCTCCTTGGCCAGACGTTCGGCCTCTTCCCTAGCCTTTTTCTCTGCCTCCTCAGCCTCTCTCCTTACCCTAGTCTCTGCCTCCAACGCCTGCTCTTTAGCCAGACGCTCGGCTTCTTCCCTCGCCTTCCTCTCTGCCTCCAACACCCTCATTGCCCGCTCCATGGCTAGGCGGGTGGCTTCCTCCCTCGCCCTTTTCTGCGCCTCATCGGCACCAATCCTTGTCCTCGGTTCTGCTTCTAGCGCCTGCTCTTTAGCCAGACGCTCGGCTTCCTCCCTCGCCCTTTTCTCCGCTTCCTCAGCCTCCCTCCTTGCCCTAGCCGCTGCCTCTAACGCCTGCTCTTTGGCTAAACGCTCAGCTTCTTCCCTTGCCTTCCTCTCTGCCTCTAGCGCCTGCTCCTTAGCCAGACGCTCAGCTTCTTCTCGCACCTTCCTCTCTGCCTCTAGCGCCTGCTCTTTAGCCAGACGCTCGGCTTCTTCCCTTGCCCTTTTCTCCGCTTCCTCAGCCTCCCTCCTTGCCCTAGTTTCTGCCTCTAACGCCTGCTCTTTAGTCAGATGTTTGGCTTCCTTCTTCGCCTTCCTCTCCGCTTCTTCAGCTTCTCGTCTTGCCCTAGCCTCTGCCTCTAAGGCCTTTCTCGCCTGCTCCTTGGCCAGACGCTCAGCTTCCTTCTTTGCCTTCCTCTCAGTCTCCTCAGCCTCTCGTCTTGCCCTAGCCTCTGCCTCTAAGGCCTTTCTCGCCTGCTCCTTGGCCAGACGCTCAACTTCCTTCTTTGCCTTCCTCTCAGTCTCCTCAGCCTCTCGTCTTGCCCTAGCCTCCGCCGCCAAGGCTTTCTTCGCCTGTTCTTTAGCTAGACGTTCGGCTTCCGCCCTCCCCTTTTTCTCCACCTCCTCAGCTGCTTTCCTTGCCCTCTTCTCTGCCTCAAGTGCCCTCCTCCTCGCCATAGCCTCCGCCTCCCTAGCTCTCCTCTCCTCCGCACGCCGCTGTCCCACTGGAATAAGCCCCATTACCGGATAGCCGCACCATTGGCAGTAATCGCCCTCGGTTTTCTGCCCACAGTTAGGACACCTAACCACTAGCACCCCCAAAAATCAACCGCTTAAGCAAATCTTATGATTATTATATAACTTTCCATAATAGCAAACAAGCACTTAGACCCCATATAAATGGCATGCCACCAGATGCCCATTACCCACATCCTTAAGCTGAGGTTCAGTTTTACGGCAAACTGGCAGTACCCGATGACACCTTGGATGAAAACGACAGCCCGGCGGTGGATTCAAGGGGGAGGGAACGTTGCCCGGCAGCAAAATCCGAGCCCTCTTCCGCCTGAGGCTGGGGATAGCCGATACCAGGGCTTCGGTATAGGGATGAAGGGCATTGCTGAAGAGCTCGTCAACAGCAGCCAGCTCAACGAGCCTGCCTAAATACATAACCGCTACCCGGTGGGAAACCTGCCTTATCACCGATAAATCATGGGCAATGAATAGGTATGCCAGGCTAAATTCCTGCCGCAGGTCGAGCAATAGATTCAGGATTTGAGCCTGGATGGAAACGTCAAGAGCACTTACCGGCTCATCGGCAATAATCAGCCTCGGGCTGGGGGCAAGCGCTCGAGCAATGCCAACGCGCTGCCTCTGCCCACTGCTAAACTCGTGGGGGTAGCGCAGCGCCTGCTCTGCCTCCAAGCCAACCCGCTGCAGCATATCGCTCACCCTTTGCCCCCGCTCCCGGTCATTCTTTACGCCATGGATAAGCAGAGCCTCCCCTATTGACTGACCTACCGTCATCCTCGGGTCAAGGGAGGCCTGGGGGTCCTGAAATATAATCTGGATTTCCTTCCGCAGCCCCCGTAACTCCCTCCTGTCCAGCTTAGTAACATCAGCCCCGTGATAGATAACCTTCCCCTCCGTCGGTTCCTCCAGCCTTAATATCGTCCGGCCCAGGGTAGACTTGCCACACCCCGATTCACCAACCAGCCCCAGGGTTTCACCCTCTCTTATGTAAAATGAGACGCCATCCACCGCCTTAATATCACCCAGGTGCCGGTAGAGTAGCCCACCGGTAACCGGGTAGTACTTCTTTAAATTATCGACCTCTAATAATTTGTGTTTCAACATATTAATACAGATGACAAAAGACGGTGTGCCCGTCTTTAACGTTAACTGGCGGCGGTTGCTTCTTCCGGCAGATAGCCATCGCCCTACCACAGCGAGGGTGAAAAAGACAGCCGCCAGGTGGATTAATCAGGCTCGGGACATTCCCCGGTATGGATTCCAACCTCCCCCTCTTTTGCTCAATATCAGGCAGACAGTTAATCAAGCCAGAGGTGTAGGGGTGTCTGGGATTATCCAGTAGCTCGGCGGCAGGGGCGGTCTCAACCACCCTACCGGCATACATGACCACAATCCTATCGCCAATCTCAGAGACTATACCCAGTTCATGGGTTATGAAGAGGAGAGACATCTTTCTGGTCTTCTTGAGCCGAAGAAAAACGTCTATTATCTGAGCCTTTATGGTAACATCAACCGCAGTCGTTGGCTCATCGGCAATAAGTAACCGCGGGTCGCAGGAAAGGCTCATGGCTATCATCGCCCGCTGTCTCATCCCGCCCGACAACTGGTGGGGATAGTAGCCAGCCGCTTCCTCCGGCGATGGTATGCCCACCTCCTTCAGCAGGTTTATCGCCCTACCCCTCGCCTCCCCATGGCTCAACTCAAGGTGAAGCCTTATCTGCTCCACTATCTGGTCACCAATAGTAAAGACTGGATTTAAGGCTGACTGCGCATCCTGGAATACCACCGCAATCTCTTTGCCTCTAATATGCCGCAGTTGGTCAGCCGGGCAGTGAGCTAAGTCCATACTATCATAAAATATCTCCCCCCCAACTACCCTGCCCGGTGGGCTGTCAACCAAACCCAGAATAGAGAGGGCGGTTACCGTTTTGCCACAACCGGACTCACCAACCAGGCACAGACATTCCCCCTTTACCAGGTCAAAGCTAATACCATCCACCGCCTTGACAATCCCGCGCCGGGTAAAAAAATAGGTCTTAAGATTTCTAACCTTTAAGATGGCCTCTTTCATCTCAGATGTTGCTCCTCGGGTCAAAGGCATCCCTCAGCCCATCACCGACAAAGTTAAAGGCAAGAACGGTGAAGAAAAGCATAGCCCCCGGGGCAACTGCTACCCACCAGGAGGTATCAAGGCTCTGTTGCCCCGCCCGTAGCACCATCCCCCAGCTGGTTACCGCCGGGTCGCCCAAGCCGATAAAGCTCAGCGCCGCCTCAGCCATAATCACCCCGGGAATAGAAAGGGTGGCAATTACTATAATCAGGCTGATGACATTGGGCACAAGGTGAGCCAGAATAATCCTACCATCGCTTGCCCCCAGGGCTTTAGACGCCAGAACAAACTCTCGCGTCCTCAGGGAGAGGGCTTCACTCCTGATTAAGCGGGCTACCCCAGTCCAGCCGGTGAGACCAATGATGAGGACAATAAAAGCCAGGCTTGGACCGAAGATGAAAACGATGAACACCAGCAACAAAAAGAAGGGGAAGGTCATCACGATATCGGTGAGTCGCATCAGGATATTGTCCATCTTACCGCCTAGATAGGCGGATACGACGCCGATAAGCGTCCCTAGGGCAACGGCAATGCCGGTGGCGAGTAAGCCAACCTGCAGCGAAACCCTGGCGCCAGAGATTATCATTGCCAGCAAATCCCGCCCCTTATTATCGGTGCCCAGCGGGTGTTCCCGGGTACCGTTAACCAACCTGGTATTAAATTGCGCCGTCTGCGGGTTATAGATTGACTCCGAGGTGGTAAAACCAACTGGCGGCAGGTTCTTCTGTTCAAAATTGGCGGCAGTTGGGTCGGGGGTAAAAATGGGACCGAAGACAGCCAGAAGGATTAGAAACAGGATAAAGGCTAGCCCCAAAACTGCCAGCCGATTCCTTTTCACCCTCTGCCAGTAGTACCCTACTAGCCGGCGGCTATTGTAAAGGGGCCAGACAACATAGATGAGAAATACAATACCCAGGGCGAGATAAAGATAGCCAAGTGGCTCAAAAAGCCTCAGTAACAGCGTCAGACCCCAAAGGACAGCCAGCAGTATAAAAACCAGGTTCTTCATACCGCCGACCACTCTCGCTAATTTCTTGATACCTTTAGTCATATCTTATTCTCGGGTCAAGATAGGCATAGGCAATATCGGTTGCCAGATTAATCAACAGTATCAGGAAGGCCGAGATCACAGTTACCACCACCACCACGGCGTAGTCATCGGCGAAGATAGCATTGAACGAAATCCGCCCCAGACCCGGAATGCCGAAGACAATCTCGGTGAGGTAAGCCCCGCCAAAGACGATGCTACCCAAATCAAACATGATGATAGTAACCAAGGGTAGAACTGCATTGCGGAAGACATGCTTGCCGATGACCACCCTCTCCGGCAAGCCCTTAGCCCGTGCCGTCCGGACAAAGTCCTTGCCCAAATTATCCAGCATCGCCGACCTGGTATATCTGGTATAGCCCGCCATCATCCCGATAGCAAGGGTAAGCACCGGTAAAATCAGCTGCTTAAGATTGGCCAGGGAAAAAAGGGGGATGCCGGTATCATAGTAGGTCTTAAATAGCCCCAGCTTCACCGAAAAGAGCAGGATAAGCATTACCCCCAGCCAAAAATTAGGAATGGAGATACCAATGAACGAGAAAAATGTAGCGATGTAATCGGTCTTGCTATACTGCCTGACGGCAGAATAAATGCCAATCAGGATGCCAACTAAAGCCGCCAGTATAGTGCTAAATAGAATCAACTGGAAGGAGTAAATCCAGTGGGTCTTAACCAGCTCAATCACCGGCATTGAGGTACTGAAGGACCAGCCCCAATCCCCACGCACCAGATTGCCGAGATAATTAGCGTACTGCTCATATATGGGCTTATCCAGACCGTATCTCGCCTCTATCGCCGCTGTTACCTGAGCCGGATTCTCCCCCCTGGCGGCGAGGTTGGCCAGGTACTTATCGGCGGGGGAGGTTGGGCCAACCCTGACCAGAATGAAGGTGATGGTCAATATCCCCCAGGTAATAATCACAGCATAGAATAGCCGTTTAATGATGTAATCCCTAAGCCAGGTCTTTCTCATCGGCTCTACCTAGTAGCGGTTAAAAAGGACTATTCAAAATACCACAGGTGATAGTTATAACCCATATTTATGCCCGGTTCTATCCCCCTGACCTTCTTCTGGAAACCAACATTTGCCAGCTGGAAAACCAGGAAGTCCACCGGCTGCTCATCAGCCACCAGCTGGGACAATTCAGCATATAAATCCTTACGTACCTTTTCGTCAAGGGCTTCCTTTGACTTTACCCTTTTGAATAGCTCATCAACCTGAGCATTAGAATAACCAAAGAAGTTTAAGCCACCGCTAGTAGCATAAAAGACATTCTGCCCTGAAGGGGAAAGGGGATTGGTGCTGACGCCCATCACCATTAAGTCCCACGGCTCCTCACTTACCGCCCCGACCCCATTATTGTAGCCCGCTTCCTGGTCTGTGCCCGGCACCTTGTTCTTCAGGTACTTCCCCAAAAGGGTTGCCCAGGGAACAAACTTAAGTTCCACATTAATGCCAATCGCCCCCAGCTCCTCCTTGACCAGATAGCCGACATTCTCCCGCTCATCGTTACCGGCGTTGGTTACCAGGCTTAGTTTCACCGGTTTATCATAGCCGGCCTTAATCAGCAACTGCTTAGCCTTCTCTTTGTCCAGGAGGGGCTTTACCCCGTATTTGGCAATATCCTTGTCCATATACCAGGGTGAAACATCGGGGATAAAGCTGAAGGCAGGCTCGCCAAAGCCATAAAGCACCTGGTTTATTAGTAGCTCCTTGCCTACTGCCAGGGACAGGGCTTGCCTTACCTCCCCCTTTTTAAACCCCTCCCAGCCGTTGCCTCTCAGGTTATAAGCCAGAAACATATAGCCGGTAGTCGGCACGGTATAGACATTAATACCCTCCATACTCTTGAACTTGCTTACCTTGTCCGGGTCAATATCGGCGTAGGTAATATCCCCCGCCTCCAGGGCAGCATGTACTGTGGCCGAGGTGCCAAAGAGCTTTATAATATACTGCTCAAAATAGGGGGCGCCATTATCCTTGCCCAGATAGTATTCCGGGTTGCGCTCAACAACAAACTTGTCATTCCTTATCCATTCCTTGAACTTGTATGGTCCAAGGTTGCCGGTATAGGTCAGATTGTTGAATTCGGGAGCCTGGGTAAAGGCTTTGACATCACCCTCGTATTTGACGGCAATGTATTTGGGATAGGGAACCAAATTGCGCACCGTATATATAAACTCCGGGTCAACTGTCTTTCGGGTTATAGTAAAGGTGGTCTCATTAACCACCTTGGGGGTGACAAAAACCATTTTATCCCCCACCCCCTCCTGCCAATCGCTCTGGTAGGGATAATTGAGCCAGTCGGAGAACATCAGGTTGTTCAGGGTATAGACATAGTCCTCAGCCGTAACCTTGGAGCCATCGCTCCACTTTAAATCATCCCTGATGGTCACGGTATAAACCAGACCATCCCCACTTACTTCAACATCCCTAGCCGCCATCCGCAACTGAACACGCCATTCATTATCATAGGTAACCAGAGAATCAACGGTATGCCCGGCATAGCCTAAGGAGGCGGCATCAGCCGCCAGAATCCAATTGAGCGTCTCGGCATCCCCGGCTGACGTCCCCGAGATAAAGACACCACTCACCGCTTTAGCCGGTGCCTCCTGCTCTGGCTGGGGAACAAAACCTGGCAAGCAGAACAGCAAGGTGGATGTAGCAATATACCAAAAGATTACAGCTAAAAGAAGTATAGGCAGGTTTCTTTTCATCTTGCTGTGCATTATAAAGCATTGATAGCCAAACTGCACGCCTATTAGCCACCCCAAAAACCGAGGTCTTACCATCCACCATGTTAGTACTTTAGTCGCCATTAGTACTTTAGTACAGCAAAAAACCATTCTTTATCTGTTGACAGTAGGCAATAAAGTGCCTATATTGTGGTCAAATGGCAAGAAAAGCAGGAGGGACAACGATGAAAAGGTTACTTAAAAAACGCCAACAGGGCAAAAATGGCTTCACCCTAATTGAGCTGCTTATTGTTATCGGCATCATTGGGGTGCTGGCGGCGGTGGTCCTGCCCAATGTCAGCGGGCTCGTCGGCACAGGCAAGACGGAGGGGGCAAAGGCTGAGCTGGTCACCATTCAGACTGCCATGGACACAATGATGGCAAAGCTAGGGCTAACCTCAGTGGCCGCCACCTCAGCCACCAGCAATATGGCGTCCTTCCCCACCGGCAACCCCTTGTACCCGAACTACCTGCGGACGCAAACAAGCAAGGGCACCTATTCCTGCGATAGCAGCGGGCTAGTAACACAAGCCTCTAGCGGCTATTAAAATTAATTTCGACCGGTAGAACGTTTTTTTTGCCCTTTTATGAGACATCTCGGGAGGCTTTAAGACGTGGCGATAAAAATCAGTGGTCAAACCTACTACCGAACCCTAGAAGCCTGTCAGATAGCCGGGGTGAGCCGGGCTACACTCTTCCGCTGGCTTAAGGCAGGCATCCTTGAGGATGCCATGCCTAGAGACAGAAACGGGTGGCGGCTTTTTACCGAGAGCGACATAAACAGAATCAAATTAGAGGCGACTCGGGTCACCCGGAGCGAAGTACCCCTTGAAAAAATAAGAAAATGGCCAATCCAAGAAAGTTTCAGAGGTGGTTTCAATGGATAAGAAGATCCTAGTTATCGAGGATGACCAAATTGCCTCAAGGCTCATCGAGTATGCCCTGAGCAAAAAGGGCTATCGGGTGCTTACCGCCAAAAATGGTCTGGAAGGGATAAACAAAGCCCGCAATGAAAAGCCAGACCTCCTCATCCTTGACATCATGCTCCCGGGCATGGACGGCTTTGAGGTCTGCCATCGTTTGCGGGGTGAACCTCAGACTGCCCAATTACCAATCATAATGCTATCAGGCAAGGCCCAGGAGATAGACAAAACCACGGGGATGAAGGTCGGTGCCGATGACTACATCACCAAACCAGCATCCCCCAGAGAGCTAATAAAACGGGTAGAAGGCATGTTTGCCCGAAAAGCCGCCGCCAAATCAAAAATAATCGCCTTCATTGGCACAAAGGAAAGGGTGGGGACAACGACAACGGCAGTCAATGTCGCCGTTACCCTGGCCCAGAGGGGCAAAAGGGTTATTATTGCCGACCTCAGCCAGGAGGATAGCAAAATAAGCGAACAACTTGGACTCAAGCCTGAGCTAGATATAATCGGGCTGCTAACAAACCCTGTAGACGCCATTGAGCCTAAGGACTTAGAAGCATCACTTGTAGTTCACCACACCGGTGTCAGGGTGCTTGCCCTGCCCAAGCCCCAGGAAGGGGACAAAAAGCCTTCACCAACAGATATTAATCTGCTATTTGAGCGGCTAAGGGAGGTAACCGATTATATTATAGTTGACCTACCATCCCCACCCTCCGCTTCAGACAAGGTTGCACTGAGCAAGTGCGACCTTGTCATCATTGTCACCGATTTCAAAACCGGTGCCCTGCTCGAACTCAAGTCCACATCAGCCCTGCTGAACAAGCTAGGCATCAGGCAAGAACGGTTGGGGGCGGTGGTCATTGACCGGGGGGCAACAATGCCCGAGGTTGGTTTCTCCAATATGAAGCCGCTTATTGAGCTGAACGCCAAGGTCAGCCTGTTGGGGGTCATACCATATGAACTCAAGGCTTCCCTTGAGGTTGAGCCCACCAATCCGGTAATACTCTCTAACCCCGATAGCCCGATGGCGTGGTCAATAAGAGAAGTGGCAAGAAACATCAGCAACTGAAAAGGCGATGGAGAAAAAATATGAACAATGGTATGGGGGAGACACCCACCAGTGAAGCCACCAGAAAAAGTCTGGGGGAAATGCTAATTGAGCAAAACCTCATTACCGCGGAACAACTAGCTAAAGCCCAAGAGCTACAGCGCCAGCAGGGAGGGAAAATTGGTGACATCCTGATAAGGCTGGGACTAGTCAAGGCTGAGGAGCTGGTAGCAGTGCTTAGCGTGCAGTTAAACGTACCCCTCATTGACCTAAAAAGGCACACCGTTCAACCTGACGCCCTCAAGCTAATCCCGGAAAATATGGCCAGAAAATACACCATTATTCCAATAGATGTGGTTGGCGATGCGCTGATAGTAGTCATGTCTAGCCCGGAAGATATCCACGTCATCGAGGACATTAAAGCACAGGCAAAGATGAATGTTGAGGTAGCCCTCGGTATCCCGGCTGATATTGAGCGGGCAATTGACCTCAACTACCGCTCTAAGGGTGAGATAGAAAAGCAGGTAAGCCAGTTTGCCCCTTCCCCCGTGCTTGAAGCTGAGGTTACCCCGGAGATTATTGCCCGCACCCCCATTGCGCAAACCCTTGACCTGCTTATCACGCAGGCGGTAAGGGACAGGGCATCGGATATTCACATTGAACCACGGGAAGACAGGCTACAAATCCGCTTCCGCATTGATGGCATCCTCCACGATATGTTTTCCATCCCCCTCAGTGTTCACAAACCACTCGTCTCCCGGGTCAAGGTTCTGGCAGATATGAACATTGCCGAACAAAGACGCCCCCAGGATGGTCAATTCTCAATCAAGGTTGGGGAGAGGAATGTTGACATCCGCGCTGCCACCCTGGAAACGGCGGGTGGAGAGAGGGTTAGCCTGCGTATCCTAGATAAGTCCCTATCCCTCTTTGCGCTGCCTGAGCTGGGACTACTGCCCGATGCCTTAAGAAAATACCAAACAATGCTGAAATGCCCCTTTGGTATGATACTGGTCGGTGGTCCCACCGGCTCAGGCAAGACAACCACCCTCTATGCCTCAATTAACCAACTTTGTGAAAATGAACGCAACATCCTGACCATTGAAGACCCCATTGAGTACCGCTTCGTGGACATCAATCAAACCCAGGTCAACCCTAAGGCGGGGACTACCTTCGCCGGTGGTCTAAGGGCTATTATGCGGCACGACCCCGATATTATTCTTGTCGGCGAGATACGGGACAAGGATACAGCAACCACTGCCGTCCAGGCGGCGATGACCGGGCACCTGGTGCTTTCCTCAATCCACGCCAATGATGCCGTTAGCGTCCTCTTCCGACTGATAGACCTGGGGGCTGAGGCATATCTTGTCTCCACGACGCTGGTGGGCATTGTTGCCCAGCGGATGATTCGCCGCACCTGCACTCACTGCCGGGCTCCATATCAGCCATCGGTGGAGGAGCAAATAGCCTACGAAGAGGAAATGAAGCAACTACCAACAAACTTTTACCGTGGGGTAGGATGTAACCTTTGTGCCAACACCGGCTACCGGGGAAGAACCGGGCTTTTTGAGCTCATGATTATGAGTGAGGGAGTCAGAAGGATGCTACTAGGTAATGCCAGCGCCAGTGATATTAGGCTACAAGCCCTCAAAGAGGGAATGGTAACAATGAAGCATGATGGGATGATGAAGGTGAAGGAGGGTATTACCTCAGTGAGCGAGGTGCTACGGAGCGTATTCTCTATTGGCTTATAGGGAGAAACGATGGGATATCAGTTTACTGCCTACACCCTAGATAAAAAGATTGTGCAAGGTATGATAGATGCCGCCTCGGAGAATATGGCCGAGGAAGCCTTATACCAAGCGGGGTATCAGCGCGTCCTAAGCCTTAAGGAGGTACGCTCCCGCTCAAGCTTAGAAGAATTACTGCCAACCCTGTTTGGAATCAAGCCCCAGGACGTAATTGACTTCTCATACCAGCTAGCCACCCTGATTGAGTCTGGTATCAGCCTCCTCACCGCGCTGGAGCTACTCAAGAAGCAAGCACCTCGAGCGATATTTAGAAAAATAATCGCCGGGCTGGGGGAGGAGCTTGAAGGTGGCAGCTCTTTTTCCAAAGCACTCAGCAAGTATCCAAAGGCATTCTCCACCACCTATTGCCAGCTGATAAAAGCCAGCGAACAGGCAGGAACCCTGGAACAGGGTCTGCGGCAGATAGCTGGCTACATGGAAAAACAGTCAAAAACAGTAAACAGGATAAAACGGGCGCTGACATACCCAGCCATGGTATTACTCATGGCTATCGGGGTTTTTGTCCTGCTCATTACCGTGGCGCTACCGCCACTGGTTGACCTGTTTAACTCGCTCGGTGCTGAATTGCCGCTGACAACAACACTACTTATTAATATTGCTGCCTTCGTTATTAACTATAAGCTTTACCTTCTCGCCGGGGCATTTATCCTAATTATCGCCGCCCTAGTCTACATGCAGCTACCAGCGGGAAAACTAGCCATGGACAGACTAAGGTTGAAGATACCGCTAATTAACTCAATTACCATTGAGCAAAACATGTGCCGCTTCTGCCAAACAACAGCCATGCTACTGAAAGCGGGGTTGCCATTACCACAGATAATGGATATAGCAATCCAAACTGTCGGCAACAGGATTATCCGCCAGTCACTAGAGGAGGTGAGGGAGAAGCTATTTCAGGGGGAGGGACTTTCTCAGCCGATGGCGTCAAACAAGCTATTCCCCCAACTCCTGGTGGAGATGACAGTGGTGGGGGAGAAGACAGGCACCCTAGAATCCACCCTCACCACCCTCGGCAACTATTATGACGAGCGCGTTGACCAGAGGATTAACACCTTAGTATCACTAATAGAGCCATCCCTGACCGTGGTCATCGGACTGGTGGTTGGCTTTATCGCCCTTTCCCTAGTAACACCACTCTATTCAATATTGCAGTCAATAAAATGAACACCGCTATAAAACAATGGTTCAGATGGATAAAAGCCAGGGCTGGTAACGAAACCGGACTGGGCTTGGTTGAGTCCCTGGTTGCGGTTGCCATCCTGGGGATGGCTATCACTGCCTTCGTCACTTCACTATCAACCGGGACAATCGCCGCCCGCGAGGGTGACCAGGGGGCTACGGCACAGAGCCTGGCGTGCACTCAACTGGAGTATGCCAAGAATTATCCCTATAACCCAGCGGCAACCACCTACCCTTATGTCTACACCTATGATAGGACCTATAATCCCAACCCCATCACCCTACCAGCAGGCTATGACATCTCGGTTGTAGTTAGCTCAATCCCAGAGGCTAGTGGCAATACTGACATACAAAAGGTAACGGTAACCATCTCCCAAGATGGGACAAATATACTAACCGTCGCCGACTATAAGGTGAAACGATGATGAATCAAAAAGGGTTCTCATTACCAGAACTACTCGTCGCCGTGGCTATCATCGGACTTATCGTCACTTTTCTGGGGACGGCTGTCTACCAGATTCTCAATGTCACCGAGTACGGCAGCGATAAGATGCTAGCCACACACGAACTGCAAAACACCGCCAACTGGATAAGCCTTGACGGGCAGATGGCAACAACCGCCACCGGTGGCAGCACGCTGCTATTGACCCTGCCCGATGCCTCCACCATCACCTACACTGTATTCGGCACCAAGCTCTGCCGTCTCGCCGGTATATCACAAATGACGCTGGCAAAGAATATCAGCGACGTTGAGTTCCTGGTTGACCAGCGCACAAATCACGTTGTCGTCGGCTCCCTTTATGAAGACCGCAATGAGCGCACCATCACTATGACGGTAACCTCCTCCCCTCCCGGGAGACCGAACATAAGTGAACAGAGAGCCTACAAGATTTACCTTCGGCCAACCGCCCCGGCAACGGGTACATGGAGGGCACAATGAGGCATAGCGAACGAGGACAAGCCCTTCCCCTGGCTTTAGTTGCCCTGGCGGCGGGCATGCTGATAATCGGTCCCTTCCTTGCCCAAGCCAGTAGCAATATGATTGGTTCCAGAAGCTACGCCCAGGTAATAACCGAGCAATACTCTGGTGAGGCAGGAGTGGAGTGGGGGCTGTGGCGGCTCAAGGAGAACCCGGTACTCACCACCAACACCAACTACAGTAGTACCCCCCTGCAACCATTCCCCAGCCAGATAAATGGCTCCTCCTTCCCCACCACCCAGATACGATTTATTAGCATCATCAGGGGAGGCTTCGGGACAATAACACCAACATGGCAGGATGGTCAAGGCTGGCACGACTATCCAATCAGCCAGCAGGTAACGCCCGGCACCCTGACGGTGACGATTAATAATATTACTGCCTCCCAGGATGTGCAAATCAGGTTGAAGAACAACCCCGCCCCAACGCAACACTTCCAGGGAGATGGCCCATATATCGCCAGCTTTACCATTGACTACACCGGCACATGCACTGTCCAGGTCAAGCTGCCGTCACAATCAAAGTACGGTCCAATGGAACCGGGACCAATTACCATCTCCATCACCTATCCCACCGGCAGTGGGGGCAGCGGACCAACCGAGACGATAATACCCCTCTGGCTAACCGGTCCCAGCTGGGTGAACTACCCCTTCCGGGCAACAGATACAGGCACCGTGGTGGTTACAGTTTCCTGTAGTGCACAAATTATCAGGATTCAGCTATACGGCTCATCCTACCCGAGGGGAACCTTTTCCGCACCGGGGGGAACCTATTACGTGCCGGTCGGGGCGGTCAGCCCAGGTCAAGCCGACCAGCAGATTCAGGTTCAAACCCGCAACTATGACGCACATGGCCATGAGGTACCATATTCCGGTCCGGGCACAATCACCATCAACTACCCCATCGCCAGCTACGATATTAAGGCAACAACGAGTGACCGCACCATCACCGTAAGAACAACAGCTAGCTACCTAGCAACGAGGGTAATATCATGGCAGATAGAATAAACCAACTAAGTTCTGGTACTCTGAATACAAAAACCAAGGCAGGGAGGGCGATTCTGTCCAAGGGCAAGCTAATCATCCCCATCCTGATTACTCTCCTAGTGATGGTCTACTGCCTGCTGGGGTTCAACTATCTCAAGCAGCGCCAGGCACAGCAAGAGCTAACCTCGCAAATCGGGGAGACTAGCCAAACAATCAGGGAAATCCCCAAGCCGGCTCAAGACCTGACACAGCAGTTAGAGACAGCTCAAGCCAGCCTCGCTACCGAGCAAGCCTCATTCCCCAGCCAGATAGCCACCACCCAGGTCATTAATAGCATCCTTGGTATGGCGGAGGGCTGCGGGATTAAGGCTATCCCCATGGTAACCCAACCATGGTCAACAGAGACGGTCGGGCAACATAGCTATCGTGTCTTGCGGCTTATGCTATCGGTTGAGGGAAGCCTATCCCAGCTAACGAATTTTGTTGCCCAATTAGAAAAGGGAGAGTATGCAACCATGGTCATAGAGAGTTTGAGCGCCACTAAGGCAACTAACCAGTCTGAAGAAGCCGCTGCCGCGGGAACAATATCTATTGCCGGTAGTTTGAAGCTAGCCATTTATACACGAACGGCAGCTTCTGATTAAGGAGCAGGCTAATGTATATCACGCTAAACATCACAGCGACAAGCATAAGGCTTCTCTCGGTAAAGGGAAGGGCGGTGGAGAATTGGGCAAGTATGCCCCTGGCGCCAGGGCTGATTAAAGACGGGCTCATTTTACAGCCGAAGGCGGTGGGGGCAGTCATCAGCGAGCTATTTAAGTCGGCAAAGCTCCCCAAGCAGAAGGTCATTACGAGCATGACGGGCTTATCCTTCACCTATCGCACCCTGAGCCTACCCCGCACTAAACCCGCACTCTTTGAGGAGGCTATCCGGCGCTCAGCGAGGAAGGAGATACCACTGCCGCTGGAGGAGCTCTACCTTTCCTGGCAGGCGCTCGACGGCAAGCGTGATGAGATGGACTTTTTCATCCTGGGTGTGCCGCGAAATCTCACTGACGCCGTGACCCAGACACTAACTGAGGCCGGGATAGAGCCTTACATCATGGACCTAAAGCCACTGGCGCTGGCTAGGGCAGCCAATCGTAGAGAGGGCTTAATCGTAAACCTGGAGCCAGACTGCTTCGATGTTGTCCTTGTCGCTAATGGTATCCCCACTATCATGCACACCATAACACCAAGGGGGGAGGAGGCAAGCCTTGAGGATAACATTCGGCGGCTGACCCAAGAGCTAATAAAAACGGTAAAGTTCTACAACAATAGCCACCTTGAAAACCCCCTCAGCCCAACCACGCCCCTTCTGCTGAGCGGAGAGCTAGCCAATGATACGACCACCAGCCTCATCCAAACCGAGACGGGATATACCGTCGAGCCACTGGTGCCACCACTGGAATTCCCGCCCAACTTACCCGCCACCACCTATGCCATCAACATGGGTCTGGCGCTCAAGAAGGTGCCGAAGATCGTGCTGAAGGGAGAGACTGACGGTTTCCACGATATCAATCTCAACATACTAGCGGACAAATATAAGCTCCATGCCCGCCGCATGCCAAAACGATATATATTCATCCCAGTGGCAATACTAGCCGCCATCGGTCTTCTCGCTACCCTCTACCAAGCCAATAGTCAGGCAAGTGCTGAAACCACAAGCCTGCAAACTGGGCTAGACCAGATTAGCCAAGAACTCCATCAAGCCCGCCTGGCTCTGGAGGAGGCAAAAAAGACTAACGAGACTATAAATACAATAACCGCCGATGTAAAAGCTCTAAAACAGGAGCATCAATACATCCTGAGCAAACGGGGTGGCTTCACCAGCAACCTGGGACTAATCACCACTACCCTCCCCGCCTCAACCTCCTTCAAATCAATAAAGCTGGATGCCAACCAGATAACGATTCAGGGAGAGACTGATTCTACAAGCAGTGTTATTAGCTACGCCGAGGCTCTGGAGCGACAACTGGGATTCTCTGAGGTTCGCATTTCTAATATTGATGAGGTAAAGACCCCCGGAGCGGATGCAAGCACGATATCCTTCGCTATTGTTGCCAGCAGGTAGGAATAGATAAAAATAAAAGAAAGGGGCAACAGCTATGAGCGAAAAGAAAATACTAGTGGTTGATGATGAACCCAATGTCATCAGGTCGCTGATATTTGTGCTGGAGAAGGAAGGCTACAACGTCTCTTCGGCAACCGACGGCGAGGATGCAATAACAAAGATCCAGCAGTCAAAACCAGACCTGATGTTGCTTGATGTGATGATGCCAAAGAAAAACGGATACGAGGTATGTAAGGAGATAAAGGGTAGCTCAAGCTTGAATGATATTCACGTCATCATGCTGACGGCGAAGGGTCAGGAGGTAGATAGGGAAAAGGGATTAGATGCTGGCGCCGATGAGTTCATGAGCAAGCCCTTCAGCCTGATGATGGTTGTGGGTAAGGTCAAGGAGCTGCTGGGATGAAGGTGCAAGAAAAGGATAATAGCCAAAATCACACCATTGAGCGCAATGAGCTAGAGGAACTCTACCGGACACTGGCTAACAGCTCACCGGTGGGTGTTTACATTATCCAGGATGGGAAGTTCCAGTTTGTTAACCCCCAGTTTCAGAAATACACTGGCTTCAGCCAAGACGAGCTTCTGGGTACGGAATCCCTCGAGCTTGTCCACCCTGAAGACAAGGAAAGGGTTAGAGAAAACGCGGTGACAATGTTGAAGGGAAAACGCCTTGCCCCTTACGAGTTAAGGTACATTGTCAAGGGCGGAGCTATTCTCTGGGCTACGGAGACGGTTACCTCCATTCAATACAAAGGAAAGCGGGCAGTTCTGGGGAACTTCATGGACATTACCGACCGCAAGCGGGCAGAGGAGGCGCTAAGGAAGAGCCGAGAAGAATTACGGAAAATGTTTGAGTCGGTGACCGACGGGATATTAGTTATTGAT
>Ga0315282_10002193_pt1 | contig 36330 bp, 36 predicted proteins | sample YL17G07_20_MG_FD_203693 | JGI IMG/M metagenome (GOLD analysis project Ga0315282, IMG submission 203693) | Sediment microbial communities from Yellowstone Lake, YNP, Wyoming, USA - YL17G07_20 | ecosystem: Environmental > Aquatic > Freshwater > Lake > Sediment | place: USA: Wyoming | collected...
ACGAGGGGACAGGAAACGCTCTCGCACACGCTTCCGCCCCGCACGTCCCATGCTCGCGCGCTCCTCGGGGTCCCGCAGCAACTCCGCCACGCGCTCCGCGCACCCCTCGATGGAGTCGACGAGGTAACCGCTCTGCCCGTCCTCGATCTGCAGCGTGATGCCGCCGACGTTCCCCCCGACGACCGGCTTCTCCTTCCACATCCCCTCGGATACCACGAGCCCGAACCCCTCCCGCGTGGACTTCTGCACTACGACGTCGGAGGCGCGTTGGAGGGCGTTGACCTCGAGGTTGCCCACGCCCTGCATCTCCGTCAGAAGATGGATGTCGGGATCACCTCGACGATACTCGTCGGTGAGGTCCAGGAACTGCATGCCCTCGGGGTCGTCGTGTGCCATCGAGCCGGTCATGATGAGCTGCACGCTTGAGATCTCCTCACGCACGAGCCGGAACGCATCGATCACCCCCATCGGGTCTTTCCACGGGTCGAAGCGCGAGATCTGGGTGACGATCGGGCGCCTCTGGTCGATGCCGTACCGAGCAAGTACCTCGTGGATCGTGCTCCTATCCATCGGGCAGTTCTTGGTCGATAAGGGATCGATGGACGGTGGGATGAACGCGAGGGCCGGGCCGTCGATCCCCGGCCGCGCGAACCGCTCCATCGTGAAGATGGCGGCGTCGAAGCGGGAGATGATCGGCTCGAAGAACTCCCACACTGGCCGGAACGGCATCGACAGGTCGATGTGGCACCGCCAGAGCCACTTGCCGCGTCGGCGACCCTCCGCCTCGAGTACCTCGATGATCGCTGCCGGCTGCGGGTCGTGCACGAAGACGAAGTCGAACTGGTCGGTGAGCTCCGCCGCGTTCGCCCGGATGCGGTCCCTGTACGTCCGCTCCATCTCGTGGGTCCAGGGGACCTTCGCCCCCTGGAGCGCGTTGTGGATCGCCTTCGTGACGGCGAAGTAGTCGTCGGAGCCCTCGAGCACCGCCCAGGTCGTGAGGATCCCGAGATCGTGGAGCAGGGCGACCTGTGTGTGGAGCAGCTCGGCGACCCCGCCCCCGAAGCCGGTACTGTTCAGGTGCAGGAGCCTGGCCCCGGCGAAGGGCTGGGCCGCCTCACGGAGGCGCTCAACGGCCTCCTCGCCGGCCGGCTCCATGTAGTCGTCGAGCCGCTTCGGCGGGACGGGCACGGTCGGAAGCATGCGAGGGCGAGTCTACCCCCGACCCTGCGACCGGCGGTGCTAGGCGCGGCCCTCGAGACGCGCCAACGCCTGCTGGCGCTGCTCGCGGCGCTCGTCCGGCGTCATGTCGTGTAGACGCTGGACGGTATCGGTGAGCCCGAGGGGCGAGAACGGCTTCGTGATGTACTCGCTGCAGCCGGCGCGCCATCCGCGAAGCTGGTCCTCTGCCTGGACCCTGGCCGTGAGCAGCACGACCGGGGTGTCCTGGGTCTGCGGGTCGGTTGCCAGGGCCTTGAGCACCGACAGCCCATCCAGGCGGGGGAGCATGATGTCGAGCACGATCAGGTCCGGGCGATCGGTGGCAGCCAGCTCCATCCCGCGCTCCCCGTTAGGTGCCTCCAACACCTCGTGCCCCGCATGCTGGAGGTTGACGCGGCACAGGAACAGCACGTCGGGTTCATCGTCGATGACGAGTATGCGCACGGTCGCTCCTCTCAGTAGAGGTCTCGGCATCGTGCGTCCCTTCGCGGATGGCCCGTCCGGGTCGTCTTGCCTGGGCCTCCCGAGCTATCCGGTGAGCACCGCCTGGACGGCCTCGGCGAACCCATCTCCGTGCGAGGCGCTCGTGAGGTAGGCGTTGGATGGCACTTGGGGGAGGACCTCGGCGGACCCTGCTCCGTTCGCGACGAGGAAGAACGCTCCGACCTCCGAAGCGGCTGCGAGATCCGACGGTGAGTCCCCGATCGCGATCGTGGCGGCGGCTGGGATGCGGTGGCGCTCGCGGTGCAGCCGCACGGCCGAGGCCTTCGTGACGTCGCGGGGAAGGAGGTGCATGAAGTGGACCTCTGGCACGTCCAGGCCGGGCACCTGATGGCGGAGCGTCCCGTTGTCGTGGAACCGGAGCCAGCCGTACCCGCCTTCTCGGAGGGCAGCGTTCGCCTCAACGGGATCGACGTAGCCTTCGAACATCATCGTGGCTTCGGTCCAAGGTGTGATGACCCGCAGGTATCCAGAGAAGCGCTCGAGCAGGAACGCCCCGGCGCCGGTGCGAGCGATGGCCTCGACCGGGCGCCCCTCGCCCTCGTAGGCGCCGAAATTCTCGATGGTGAGCTCCTCGGGGCCATCTCGCTCGACGAGGATCGCGCCGAGCTCCGCGATGTACGCACGCGCGCCGAGGACGCGCGCCACCTCGCGGATCCCTCGCTGGGTACGGCCGGACATCAGCACGAGCGCGATGCCGCGCTCGTGGAGGGCCCCCACGGCATGGGCCGCCCGTTCGGTGATCCCCCCCTCCGACGCTGCGAACAGAGAGCCCCCCGGGCCGAGCAGCGTCCCGTCGAGGTCCGCGTAGACGGCTTGCAGTCCCTTGAGACCAGGGTGCTCCTCGGTGAGGCGTTTCACGGATCCACCTGCGTTGACACTCCCATACCCCGACCCTACATTGGCTTGCGGGAGGCTGTTGCGTGCTCAGGATCTCTCAGAAGCTGGAATACGCCATGCGGGCCATGATCGAGCTCGCGAACCACCGGGGTGATGGCGCGCTCGTATCCGCGCGCGAGATCTCGGACGCCCAACAGATCCCGCTGCGGTTCCTCGAGCAGCAGCTCGGGGCGCTACACAAGGCTGGGCTCGTGGAGAGCTTCCGTGGCGCGGGCGGCGGCTGCCGCATCGCGCGGGACCCGACCGAGATCCGCGTGGCCGATATCGCGGACGCGATCGAGGGACAGCTGTTCCCGATGTTCTGCCTGGAGCCCTCGGACCACACCTGCTTCAAGGACGCGCGGTGTGGCCTCCAGGGCTTCTGGGGTGATGTGGCGAGGGCGATCCAGAGGGTGTTCGAGGAGACCACGGTCGCCAACCTGGTTGAACGGCAGCGGCGGGCAGGACCGCCACGCCCGTTGTTCTCGTCGAACGAGCTGCTCACCCGCCTGAACTGAGGCCGGCCGCGCCGATACCGTGCTCGTCCCGGCCGAAAGGTTCCCTAGGCGGATTTCCCCAGGATCCGCATCACCTTGGTGCCACAGACCGGGCAGGTGCCCTGAGCGGCCTTGCGCCCGTTCTTGAGCTCGATGATCGTGCCCTCGAACTCGCGCTTGGCCCGGCACTTCACGCAGTAGGCCTCGTACTTGTCGGCCACGGCGGTCCTCCTCCCCCCAGCAGCCTTCGAGGCCGCCCAGTGGCGGCCTCGTACGCACGATGCTGGGGCCTACCAGGCACGGATGCAAGCACCTCGGACCCTGAATCTCGGGCCGTTCGGCCGGGCTGGGGGGTCGTCGCGGAGAGCGTCTCCCCGCTACGATTCCGCAGGACAAAACGCCGATACGAGGAGGCGGATCCGAATGGCAGACGTCGAGCAGAACATCCGTGCGCTTCTTTCCGACAAACGGGTCTTCGAACCCCCCGCCGACTTCGCCGCCGAGGCGATCGTGAAGGACCGATCGGTCTACGAGCGCGCCGAAGCCGACTACCAGGGCTTTTGGGCCGAGCAGGCCGAGCTCCTGACCTGGTCCAGGAAGTGGGACACGGTGTTGGAGTGGACCCCTCCCACGGTCAAGTGGTTCGCGGGCGGCAAGCTGAACGCCTCCTACAACTGCCTGGACCGGCACGTCGAAGCGGGCGGCGGGGACAAGATCGCCTACTACTGGGAGGGAGAGCCGGGCGAGAAGCGCGCGATCACTTACGCGGAGCTGCTGGATGAGGTGTCGAGGTTCGCGAACGCCCTGAAGTCGCTCGGTGTCAAGAAGGGCGACCGGGTGGCGATCTACCTCGGCATGATCCCCGAGCTGCCCGTCGCGATGCTCGCGTGCGCCCGGATCGGCGCCCCCCACTCGGTGGTGTTCGGTGGGTTCTCCGCCGACTCCCTCCGTGATCGGATCATCGACGCCGAGGCCAAGATCCTCGTCACGCAGGATGGTGGGTACCGACGCGGTTCCGAGGTCCCGCTGAAGGCGAACGCCGACGAGGCACTGAGTGAGTGCCCGTCGGTCGAGCATGTGATCACGGTGCGGCGTTCGGGCGGCGACCACCCGTTCGATCCCGGCCGCGATCTCTGGTACCACGAGCTGATCGCCGAGCAGTCGCCGAAGTGCGAGCCCGAGGAGATGGACGCGGAGGATCTGCTCTACCTGCTGCATACGAGCGGCACGACCGGCAAGCCAAAGGGCATCGTGCACACGACCGGCGGCTACATGACCCAAGTCGCGTCGAGCCACCGGATGATCTTCGACATCCACGACGACGATATCTTCTGGTGCTCGGCCGACATCGGCTGGGTCACGGGGCACTCGTACATCGTGTACGGGCCGCTCGCGAACCACACGACCGGGATCATGTACGAGGGGGCGCCCGATTGGCCCAACAGGGACCGCTGGTGGGAGATGATCGAGCGGTACAAGGTCACGATCCTGTACACGGCACCGACCGCGATCCGCGCGTTCATGCGGTGGGGCACCGAACATCTGGAAGCACATGACCTGTCGTCGCTGCGGCTGCTCGGCTCGGTCGGAGAACCGATCAACCCCGAGGCGTGGATCTGGTACTGGAAGTTCGTCGGCGGCGAGCGGTGCCCGGTGGTCGACACCTGGTGGCAGACCGAGACCGGCGCGATCCTGATCACGCCGCTCCCCGGCATAACGCCGCTCAAGCCCGGGTCGGCGACGTTCGCGTTCCCGGGCGTCGAGGCCGATGTGTACGATGAGAAGGGGAGATCCGTGCCGCCGGGTGGCGGTGGGTACCTGGTCCTGAAGCACCCATGGCCGGCGATGCTCCGCACGATCTGGGGTGACCCGGATCGGTACGCAACCACCTACTTCGGCCAGTTCGGGCCGGAGGTCTATGTAGCGGGCGACGGCGCGCAGCGCGACGAGGACGGGTACTTCTGGTTGCTCGGGCGAATCGACGACGTGATGAACGTCGCCGGGCACCGGCTGTCGACCTTCGAGATCGAGAGCGCGCTCGTCGACAACCCTAAGGTCGCCGAAGCGGCGGTCGTGTCGCGGCCCGACGAGGTCATCGGTGAGGCCATCGTGGCCTTCGTGACGCTGAAGCAGGGCTACGTGGGTGACGACGCCGTGGCAAAGGAGCTCAGGGCGCACGTCTCGGCGAAGATCGGCAAGATCGCGCGGCCGCACGGCATCATCTTCACGAACGATCTGCCGAAGACGCGCTCAGGCAAGATCATGCGGCGCCTCCTGCGCGATGTGGCCCGGGGACGTCCTCTCGGGGACGTTACGACGCTCGCGAACGCCGAGATCGTCGACGCGATCCACGGGATGGCGGAGTCTCAGCCGGCCGACGACTAGTGAGAGCGACGCTCTCGGGATCCTAGCGGAGGCTGGCTCGGGGTTGTGGGGGGCGGGGGCGCCCTCGCGGGCGCCCCCGCCCGTTCGTCCTGCCCACTTGCCATGTCCGGGGGGATTGCGGGTACAATCCTTTAGCACTCAGGCGCACAGAGTGCTAGCAGTCGGAAGGCAGGGCTGAGAGAGTCGAGGAGGAGGTAAGGGATGGCACCGAAGCTGATCTCGTACGACGAGGACGCCCGGCGGGCCCTCGAGCGCGGCATGGACATGCTCGCCAACGCCGTGAAGATCACGCTTGGGCCGAAGGGTCGCAACGTCGTCCTCGAGAAGAAGTGGGGCGCGCCCACGATCACGAACGACGGCGTGTCGATCGCCAAGGAGATCGAGCTCGAGGACCCGTTCGAGAAGATCGGGGCCGAGCTCGTCAAGGAGGTCGCGAAGAAGACCGACGACGTGGCTGGCGACGGGACCACGACGGCGACCGTGCTCGCCCAGGCCATGGTGAAGGAAGGCCTGCGCAACGTCGCAGCCGGCGCCAACCCGATGGCCCTCAAGCGCGGCATGGAGCGGGCGGTGGAGCTCATCGTTGAGAGCATCAAGAACCAGTCGAAGGAGGTCGAGGAGAAGGAGGAGATCGCCCACGTCGGCGCTATCTCCGCAGCCGATCCCGAGATCGGCGAGCAGATCGCCGAGGCCGTCGACAAGGTCGGCAAGGACGGTGTGATCACGGTCGAAGAGTCGAACACCTTCGGCATGGAGCTCGAGCTGGTCGAGGGCATGCGGTTCGACAAGGGCTACATCTCTCCCTACTTCATCACCGACGCCGAGCGGATGGAGGCGGTGCTGGAGGACCCCTACGTCCTGATCGTGAACTCGAAGATCTCGGCGGTGAAAGACCTGCTGCCGATCCTGGAGAAGGTCATGCAGACAGGCAAGCCGCTCGCGGTGATCGCTGAGGACGTTGAGGGTGAGGCCCTCGCGACGCTGATCGTCAACAAGATCCGCGGCACGTTCCGCTGTGTCGCCGTGAAGGCTCCCGGCTTCGGCGACCGCCGGAAGGCCATGCTCCAGGACATCGCGATCCTCGCGGGTGGGGAAGTCATCTCCGAGGAGGTCGGCCTGAAGCTCGAGAACACGACGCTGGACCTCCTGGGCCAGGCCCGCAAGTTCGTCGTGACGAAGGACGACACGACGGTCGTCGAAGGGGCCGGCAAGGAGGATCAGATCAAGGGTCGGGTCAACCAGATCAAGAGCGAGATCGAGAAGACGGACTCCGACTACGACCGCGAGAAGCTGCAGGAGCGCCTCGCGAAGCTGGCCGGCGGTGTGGCGGTCATCAAGGTCGGCGCGGCCACCGAGGTCGAGCTGAAGGAGAAGAAGCACCGCATCGAGGACGCTGTGCAGTCCACGAAGGCGGCCGTTGAGGAGGGCGTCGTGCCGGGCGGCGGGGTGGCCCTGCTGAACGCTCAGGCCGTCCTCGACGATGTCGACTTCGAGGGCGACGAGCTGACGGGTGCGGCGATCGTCCGCAGGGCGCTGGAGGAACCGCTGAAGCAGATCGCCGCGAACGCCGGCCTCGAGGGCGGCGTCGTGGTAGAGAAGGTCCGTGCCCTCCACGTCGGCCACGGCCTGAACGCCGCGAACGGCGAGTACGAGGACATGTTCAAGTCCGGCATCATCGACCCGACGAAGGTCACCCGATCGGCGCTCCAGAACGCGGCCTCGATCGCCGCCTTGTTCCTCACGACAGAGGCCGTCGTCGCCGAGAAGCCCGAGAAGGAGAAGGCGCCGGCCATGCCGGCCGGCGGGATGGACGACTTCTAGGCCGCCGCAGAACCGGAACGACCGGAGGGTGAACCCTCCAGGGGGGTCTGGCGAACGCTGGGGTAGGAGCCCCCCTCTCTCCGGCGAGACGGGCCCCGGGAGTCAAGCTCTCGGGGCCCGTCTCCATTCCCGGGCCCTGGGGATCTAGTCGCGGCGGCAGGCGTCTGACGAGGCCTCCTCCCGTGCGTGCGAGAATCGGCGTCCGATGGTCGCGATCGGCATCCCGCTCAAGATCGAGGAGCTGCGGCGGTGGTTCGCAGCGACGCCCGGCGTCGTCGTCGCCTACTCAGGGGGTGTCGACTCGACACTCGTGGCCGCCGTGGCGGGGCGCGCTCTAGGGGACCGGGCGCTCGCGGTCACGGCCGTGTCCCCGTCCCTCCCGCCCGGCCAACTCGCCGAAGCTCGGCGCACGGCGGTCGAACTCGGCGTGCGGCACCGGACGGTCCGCACGCGCGAGACCGAGAAGCCCCAGTACCTCGCGAACGGCCTCGACCGCTGTTACCACTGCAGGGTCGAGCTCTACGAGGTGCTTGGACGGGTCGCCGAGGAGGAAGGCCTGCCGGTCGTCGTCTCCGGCGCGAACCTCGACGACCTCGATGACTTCCGCCCCGGCCTTCGGGCCGCGACCGAGTACGGCGTGCGCCACCCTCTCGTGGAAGTGCGATTCTCCAAGCGGGACGTACGGGCGGCCGCGCGTGAGATAGGGATCCCGACGTGGGACAAGCCGGCGTCGGCGTGCCTGTCGTCTCGGATCGCGGTCGGAGAGGGCATCAGCGTGGAGGAGCTCACGAGGGTCGGGCGGGCCGAGGGCTTGCTCGTCGACCTCGGGTTCCGGCAGTGTCGGGCGCGGGTGCACGGCGACCTCGTCCGGGTGGAGGTCGAACTCGAGGAGCTATCACGTCTGGCCCAGCCCGGCGTGCGCGATCGGGTGGTGGAGGGCCTGAGGGCTCTCGGCTACCGGTTCGTGACGCTCGACCTCGAGGGCTTCCGCTCGGGCAGCATGAACCCCGAGGAGGGCTCGTCGTGACGAAGGCCCGGTTCCACCTGACGTTCCCGGAGCACCTGATCTCAGAGCCCGTGATCCACCGCGTCGGCAAGGACTTCGACCTCGTCACGAACATCCGCCGAGCGAACATCGAGGAGCGGAACGCCTGGGTGATCCTCGAGATGGAAGGTGCCGATGAAGACATCGCCTGCGCCGTCGCGTGGCTCGCTCAGCAGGGATCGCAGGTGAACCGTATCGACGAGACGCCGTAGGGATCTCCGAGGAAGCTCGACGAGGCTAGCTCGTGACGCCGATGAGCCGGCGCCCGTGCACGAAGTGGTCGAAGTACCAGCCTGTGTCGACCTTCACTATCGACACACCCCCCATGCTGCTCGAGGAGTCGAGCGACCACCCGCTCCCGATGTAGACGTCGACGTGATCGACGATGCCGTTCCCGTCGCCGTCGTAGAACATCAGGTCCCCGGCGCGGAGATCCTCGAACCGCTTCACCTTCGTGCCGCTCGAGGCCATGTCGGCCGAGCTGCGCTGCGGTAGCGGCCAGCCTCGGTAGTCGCGCAGCGGCATGTTGTTCCAGCCTCCCGTGGCCTCCTTCACAAGCCACCACGTGAGCCCCGAACAGTCGAACCCACCAACGGGCTGCGAACCGCAGCAGTAGCCGGGCGGGGTGGGCTCGTACCATTCGCCCCCATACACGTACGGGTAGCCGACGTAGCGCACGCCGAACTGCACGATCTTCGCCGCCTTCGGCTTGAGGTTCGGCAGACTGATCGTCGTGTACGGCGCCATCGCATCGAGCTGCCACGGGTCGGCGGTCGCTGCCCGGTACAGCGACCAGGCGACCTCCGCCCGCGGCAGCGGCGTATCGGGTCCGACGTCGAGCGATTCATCGCTGTGGTTGTAGCGGAGGCCGAGGCGCATGCCGATGAGCAGCGTCCCGAAGTCCTGCGGCGTATCGAGAGTCGTCCCGTCCCGCATGTGGAGCTGGTCCAGGCCCTTCGCATCCGCACCGAGTCCGAGCGCGAGGACGAGTGCCCGGTGGACCATCCGTGTGGTCACCGGGTCGTCCGGCTGGAAGTTGCCGTCGGCGTCGACCGCCATCCAGCCGAGCTTCACGGCCGTGTTCGCGAACGGGAAGAAGCGATCGGTATCCGGGAGGTCGGGGAAGGTCAGGTCCGGATCGGTCGGCTCGTCCGGAGCGAAAGCCTGGATCGCGGAGCGGGCGAACATCTTCCGCGACTCGAGGGCGTCGGGCTTGAAGATGTACGTGCCATCGGCGGTTTGCCGGAAGTCCCGCATCCAACCCTCCACGCCGCCGACGTAGTCGATCGCCGCTCGCGCCCAGTGGGTGTTCGGAACGTCGGACCACTTCACGTCGGAAGTCGGGCGAGGTGCGACCGGCAGTGCGACCGGAGGGCCGGATCCGTGATCGCCGGCGGTGAGGTCGTAGCGGGCGTGCGCGCCACCGGCGTGCGCGGGGACTCCCCCGAACGATGCCGTCAGGGCGAGGATCGTGAGCGCGGCGGACAGGCGTCTGAGGGGCCGTGACGGGGCCATACCTGCGTCCTCGGCCCCGGGGGGACAGAACTTGAGTCGGCCGGGTGGGGGCCCGACGGACGGGCGACCTCCGCCGTTCGGCTGTTCCTCCGCCGTTCGGCCATTTCTCCGCCCCGGGTGCTTGCGGTCGGCAGTGCGCCCGGTAGCCTACCGTGCGTATGTTCTGGTGGACCTACCTCGACGCGTCGGGCGATGAGATGGGCCAGTCTCGGCACTTCCCGGACGCCGAATCCGCCGAAGAGTGGATGCGCACCTGTTGGTCCGACCTCGTCGGGTGCGGGGTGGAAGAGGCGGTACTGTACGACCACCCCCACGGTCGACGGATGTATCGGATGGAGATCGGCGCCGAGTAGCTCCCCCGAGCAGCCCGCCTGGGTAGCCCGGTCAGCTCCTTCGAAAGCCTCCAGGGCCTCGGTCGGTCCTTCCGTTTCCCTAGACTCGCGTCGATGCCGACTTCCGTGGTCGCTGCGTCGGTTCCGTGGGCGGCGCTTGTGCCGGTCGTCGTCCTCTTCGTCGCGTTCGAGGCGTACTGTCTGGTCGATCTGGCGAGGTCGCAGACGCGGGGCCTGCCGAAGTGGGCGTGGGCCCTCCTGATCCTGCTCGTGAACCCGATCGGCGGGATCGTTTACCTGATCGTGGGACGCGAGGCAGCATGAGCGACCCGCTCGTCGTCGAGACGCAGGGGCTGACCAAGCGGTACGGTTCGACGACCGCGCTCGAGGCGGTCGCCCTACACGTAGGCACGGACTCGGTCTACGGGCTCGTCGGACCGAACGGCGCGGGGAAGACCACGCTCCTCGGCATTCTGGCAGGGCTCCGCAGGCCGAGCGCCGGATCGGTCAGTCTGAACGTCCCGCGTCAGCGGATCGCGGTGATGCCAGACACGCCGCGTTTCGAGCCTTGGCTCACCGCCTATGAGGTCGTGGACCTCGCGCGACGGCTGGTCGCGCCCGACGCTCCAGCATCGGAGGTGGAGGGGGCTCTGGGCGAGGTGGAGCTCGCCGACGTCGCGGGACGTGCCGTCGGAGGGCTCTCACGGGGGATGCTGCAGCGCCTCGGCCTCGCGGCGACGATCGTCTCTCGCCCCGAGCTGCTGATCCTCGACGAGCCCTGCTCGGCACTCGACCCGTTGGGCCGCAACGACGTCCTCGATCTGGTGACGCGGCTCGGGCAACGGAGCACCGTCCTGTTCTCGAGCCACATCCTGTCGGACGTGCAGCGCGTGTGCGACACGGTGGGCGTGCTCCGCGGCGGGCAGCTCCTCTTCGAGGGGCCGCTCGAGGACCTGCTGGCCGAGCGCGTGACACCCTCGTTCCTCGTGCGGCTGAGACCGCCGCTCGACCCCGTCGTCGCGGCGCTCCGGCCCGAACCTTGGGTGCGCTCCGCCGAGATGATCGGCGGAAGCGAGCTCCGCGTGGAGGTGCGTTCGCTCGACGAGGGGGAGCGCGAGCTCGTCGGTGCTCTCGCTCGCGCCGGCGCGAAGGTCGTGAGCCTGGAACCTGAAGCGGCGGACCTCGAGTCGGTGTTCCTGGAGATCACGCGATGACGCTCTGGCAGATGGAGTGGGCGCGCCTCTTCCGTACGCGGCGATGGATCGCGCTCGCCGCCGGCTTCATGTTCTTCGGGCTCATCGGTCCGATCGTGACCCGGTACCAGCGGGAGCTGTTCAAGAGCCTCGGCGGCGGCATCAAGGTGATCATCCCCGTGCCGACGCCGCCGGACGGCATCGCTTCGTACGTGAAGAACGCGAGCCAGATAGGGCTGGTAGTGCTCGTCGTGGTCGCAGCCGCCTCGCTCGCGATCGACGCGAAGCCCGAGTGGTCGTCGTTCCTGCGCACCCGTGCGCGGAGTACCTGGTCGCTGATCGCGCCGAGGTTCGCTGTCAACGCCGTCGCCGGCGTCGTCGCGTTCATCGTCGGGGCTCTCGCGGCCTGGTACGAGACCGCTGTGCTGATCGGCGGCGTGTCGGTCGGGGCGATGGTTCTCGGGATCGTGTATGGGGCGCTCTACCTAGCGTTCGTCGTCGCCGTGGTGGCGTTCGCGACGGGCCTCACGCGGAGCACGGTCGGGGCGATCGGGGTGGCGCTCGTCGTACTGGTGTTGCTGCCGCTGCTCGGCTCGGTGCCGGTGTTCGAGCCGTGGGTGCCGAGCCGGCTGGTCGGGGCGCTCGACGGGCTCGTGCGTGGGGCGTCGGCCGCCGACTACTCGCGTTCGGCCGCCGTCACGGTCGCGCTTTCCGTCGCCGCACTGTGGGGGACGGCACGACTGACGGCCCGGCGGGAGCTGTAGGGCTCAGCCGAGGTAGGCGGCCGGGTCCTCGGCGAAGTCCTCCATGCAGCCTTTCGCGCAGAAGTAGTAGCTCTTGCCCTCGTACTCGTACGTCCACTCCGCGGTGGCCGGGTCGACCTCCATGCCGCAGACCGGATCGATCTCCATGTCCCCCTCCGTCGTTCGCCGGCCGGAACACCGGCAGGATACGCTTCCCTCTCCGTTGCCGCGGTGAAAGACTCGTGCCGTTCGGGAGGAGACCTGATGCAGGAGCGCTCGCAAGTAGGCCGCTCGGGCGCGGCTCTGACCGGTCTGGCCGGCGTCGTGATCGTGATCGGCTCCATCCTCGTCTGGGCGAAGGCGTCCGTCACGGGACTCTCGGTCACGGCGAGGGGGATCGACGGTTGGGAAGGCAAGGCGACGATTCTAGGTGGGGTCGTCCTGCTCGTCGCGGGACTGTCGGCGCTCACGTCGCCGGGCGCCCGGGCGCGTTTGCGCGCTCCGGCGATCGTCGGCGGCGGGATCGCAGCAGGGGTCGGGATCTACACCGCGCTGACCGCGAAGGACCGGTTGATCGACGACGTGGCCTCGGAGATCAGTAAGCAGCTCGGCGTCATGTTCGACCAGGCGCGTGCATCCGTGCAGGAAGTGGTCGACCAGGGAGCGCTCAAGATCTCGTTAGAGATCGGTCTCTACCTCGTGATCGCAGGTGGCCTCGTTGGCATCGGAGCGGGGCTCCTGGCACTCGCCCGCCGAGCACCGGCGCCCTCGCTCCCCGCGCCGCCGGGCGCGGGGCTCAGCGGCTGGGCTGCATCAGCTCCGACGGCCCCTCCGCCACCGGCGTCGGAACCCCGCGAGCTCATCCCGGACGTGTGGGCGACGTCTGTTCCTCCGCCGCCACCCCCCGGGGCGGGACCGGCCGGAGACGGAGGGCCGGCGGAGACGAAGGAGTAGGCCCACCGTCCCATGCGCACCGCTGAGTTCGACGTCGATACGGCAGGCCGACGGGTCGTGGACATCACGCAGCGCGTAGCCGCGTTCGCGGCGGAGAACGGCGGGAGCGGCCTGCTGCACGTGTTCCTGCCGCACGCGACCGCCGGGCTCGCGCTGATGGAGACGGGCTCCGGCTCGGAGCGTGACCTGGAGGATCTGCTCGATGGGCTGTTGCCGCGGGAGAACCGCTACGCGCACCGGCACGGGTCTGTTGGCCACGGCGGCGACCACCTCATGCCGGTGCTCATCTCGCCGACCCTGGTTCTGCTCGTGGACGACGGCGAGCTCGTGCTCGGGACCTGGCAGAGCGTGGTGATCGTCGACCCGAACCGCGAGAACAACCGTCGTCGGGTGCGGTTGTCGTTCCTCGCCGGCTGACCGCCGACGCGACCGCCCCCGAGGCCGCTAGAGGTACTGGCCGGGAGCGTGCTCCTTGCCCTCGGCCGAGGCGACCGCCTGGACGTCGCGCTCGCGGAGCAGCAGATAGTCCTCCCCGTTGATCTCTACCTCGAGGCCGGCCTGCGGGAGGAACAGAACGCGGTCACCGGCCCTCACTGCGCGGACGTCGGGGCCGACCAGCACCACCTCGGCCCACGCGCAACGCTTGGGCGCCGGCACGGCCGTCGCGGGGATGAGCAGGCCGGCGCGCGACTTCCGCTCGCCGTTCTCGGGGTGCGCGACGACGACCCGGTCACCGGTGAGCCGGATCTCCTCCTTCCGCTGCCTCTTGCGGGAGCGCGATGTGGTGGCCTTCGGAGACATCGGAGCGATTCTACGACCGACGCCCCTCGTTCTGGTCTGTAGGATGCGTGCCCGTGAAAGCGTCCCAGCTCCTCGAAGAGGCGGTGGAGGACCTCAAGGCCTCGCCGGCGATCGACCATTGGCAGAAGGACCGTGATGAGATCGAGGCTGAGGACCTGCTTGCGTTCGCGCTCCACGTCGACCAGGTCGACCCCGACGAGCCCGTGCCGGCGAGCGTCGGGAGACGCTTCCGGCGGATGGTCGCCCGGAGGGTGATGGGCGAACCCGTGCAGTTCATCAAGGGCTATGCGGTGTTCCGCGGCCTCGAGCTGATCGCGAAACCCGGCGTGTTCGTGCCGCGCGAGTCGACCGAGTTCCTCGCCGAGCAGGCGGTCCGCCGCCTCCGCCGCCGCAAGAAGGCGGTGGCCGTCGACCTCGCGACCGGTGGTGGGACGGTCGCGCTCGCGGTCGCGAACGAGACGAAAGGCGTGAGGGTCTACGGGACCGACCTGTCGAAGGACGCGATCAAGGTCGCGAGGGAGAACGCCGAGCGACTGAAGCTCCGCGCGAGGTTCGTGACAGGGGATCTGTTCGCCGGCCTGCCGGAGGAGATGGCCGGCAAGGTCGACGTCATCACCCTTCACCCTCCGTACGTCGCGCGGGAGGAGCTTGCCGAGCTGCCGGACGAGATCCGCAAGTTCGAGCCGGCACACACGCTGACCGACGAGAGCGAGGACGGTCTCGGCCTGGTCGAGCGCAGCGCCGTGGAGTCTCGGACGTGGCTGCGGAAGGGCGGTTGGCTGCTGGTCGAGGTCAGCCCGGATCGGGCCCGTGCCGTGATGAAGGTGATGCGCGACCGGGGCTTCCGCGACGTGAGGAGCACGAAGGGCGGCGAGTGGAAGATCACGCGGGTGATCGTGGGGCGGCGCTGACGTGAAGCCGACGGTCGCTCCCTACGGATCCTGGCGTTCGCCGATCACGGCCGACATGGTCGCGCGCGGCGGCGTCCTTCCCTACGAGCCGCACGTGGCCGGCGAGGCCGCATACTGGGTCGAGCTTCGCCCGGCCGAGAGCGGTCGCAACGTCGTAGTGCGCGCCGACGCCGGAAGCTCGCCGATCGACATCACCCCGGCCGGTTTCGACGCGCGAACCCGCGTGCACGAGTACGGCGGCGGGGCGTATACGGTCCATGACGGCACGGTGTTCTTCACGAACTTCGTCGACCAGCGGCTGTACCGGCACGAGCTCGGGAGCACCCCCGTGCCGATCACTCCGGAACCGCCGACGCCGGCCTCGCTCCGATACGCCGATATGCGCTCTTCGCCGGACGGGCGCTTCATCGTCTGCGTTCGCGAGCGCCACGAGGGTGCGGAGATCCCGACGAACGAGCTCGTGGTGCTGGCGGCTGACGGCTCGGTCGAGCCGTGGATGGTCGCCGCCGGGCGCGACTTCTACGCGTTCCCGCGCGTGTCGGCGGACGGGCGGCGCGTCGCGTGGCTCGAGTGGGACATGCCGCGGATGCCCTGGGATGGGACCGAGCTGAAGGTCGCCGAGCTGCGCGACGACGGCACATTCGGTGAGCCGCACCTCGTGGCGGGCGGCTCCACCGAGTCCATCTTCCAGCCGGACTGGAGCCCGGACGGTGTGCTGCACTTCGTCTCGGACCGGACCGGCTGGTGGAACCTCTACCGCGAGACCGAGGACGGCGCGAAGAACCTGACGCCGGTGGCCGCGGAGTTCGGCGTCCCCATGTGGGAGTTCGGGTACTCCGCGTACGCGTTCCTCGGCGACGGGCGCATCGCGTGTCTGTACCGCCGCGACGGGATCCACCACCTCGCGATGCTGGATCCGGCGAACTCTGAGCTGCTCGACCTCGACCTGCCGTACTCGTGCTACGAGCCTCCGTACGTCGTGGCGAGCGGCACGCGTCTCGTGTTCGTATCCGGCGGTCCCGCGACCCCAGCCCAGATCGTCTCGCTCGACTTCGTTACCCGCTCGGTCGAGGTCCTGCGCGAGAGCCGCGAGCTCGACGTCGACGCCGGGTACTTCTCGGTGCCGCGCGCGATCGAGTTCCCCGCGGACGGTGGACTCACGGCGCACGCGTGGTTCTACGCACCGGCGAACCCGGGCTTCGCATCGCCCGCGGGCGAGCGCCCGCCGCTCGTCGTGATGAGCCATGGGGGGCCGACCGCCGAGGCGACCCCCGAGTTCTCGCTCCACAAGCAGTTCTTCACCAGTCGCGGATTCGCCGTCGTGGACGTGAACTACGGCGGCAGCACCGGGTACGGGCGAGGGTACCGTGAACGGCTCAACGGACGGTGGGGCGTCGTCGACGTCTCGGACTGCATCAGCGCCGCGCGATACCTGGTGGGGAAGGACGAGGCCGATCCGGGCCGGCTGATCATCACGGGGGGCAGCGCCGGGGGCTACACGACCGTCTGCGCACTGACGTGGCACGATGACTTCGCCGCGGGAGCCAGCTACTTCGGCATCGCCGACCTCGAGCCCTTCGCAACGTTCACGCACAAGTTCGAGCTGAAGTACACGGACAACCTCGTCGGGCCGTGGCCCGAGGCCGCCGACCTGTGGCGGGCCCGCTCGCCGATCTACTCGTTCGACATGCTGTCGTGCCCGATCATCATCCTTCAAGGCCTCGAGGATGAGATCGTGCCGCCCGCGCAAGCCGAGATCATGGTGCGTGCGCTCGAGGCGAACGGCCTGGCGTACGCCTACCTCGCGTTCGAGGGCGAACAGCACGGCTTCCGCAAAGCCGAGAACATCCAGCGTGCGCTCGAGGCCGAGGTCTCCTTCTACGCGCAGATCCTGGGGTTCGAGCTGGCCGGCGACATCGAGCCCGTCGAGATCCGCAACCGCTGACGCCATGTCGGTCCCGGGAGAAGTGGGTCGATCTCCCAGGCGGATGCACCAGGACCGTGGCACGATGTGACCTGATGGCAGACCGCCGCGGGGTCTCGTACACGCTCTTCCGGCTCGCGTGGCGGCTGGTACCTGCCGCTCTGTTCCTGTGGGCCGGCTTCGCGAAGGCCTTCGATCGGCAGGGCTCGATCCTGGCCGTGAGCGCCTACGACGTGCTCCCGGAGTCCCTGGTCAAGCCCGTCGCCTTGCTGCTGCCGTGGGTCGAGATCGCGGTCGGGATGCTGCTCGTCCTGGGCCTGTTCACGTGCTTCGCGGGCCTCGGGACTGCCGGGCTGATGAGCGCCTTCATCGTCGGGCTCGCGCAGGCGAAGGCGCGAGGCCTGAAGATCAACTGCGGGTGCTTCGGAACCGGTGGGCCGGGCTCGGGCGTGACGTGATGGGAGCTCATCCGCGACACTGGACTCTTCGCTGCGGGGGCCTTCCTCGTGTGGCGTCCGCGCGGCGCGCTCCAACTGGATAACTACTTCCTCAGGGAGGACGACGATGTCGAAGCAAACGAAGCGTGAGCGGAAGGAGCAAGCGAGGCGCGTGAGGGCTGAGGCCCTGAGGACTTCTCGGCGTCGCCGACAGTACCGCCGGATCGCCTACGCGGTCGCCGCGGTCGCCGCGGTCGCCGCGGTCGTCGTCGTGATGACGACCGCCGGCAATAACGGCGGGAAGCCGGCACCGACCGGTTCGGTACACGTTTCCGGGCCGGCCAGGGACACGCTGCTCGCGCAGGGCGACCAGGTTCCGAGCTTCTCCGCTCCGGCACTCATCGGCGGAGGGCAGGTGGACTGGAGCACCTACGCGGGCAAGAAGGTGGTGCTCTCGATCTGGGCGCCCTGGTGCCCGCACTGCCAGGCCGAGCTACCGGTGCTCTCGAGCGTGGTGGCCGGACACCCCGATGTTTCGCTCGTCACGATCGTGACGGCCATCGGGCAGGAGCCTGGGCCGTCCCCGCAGCAGTACATGAAGGACCACAACCTCACGTTCCCGGTGGCGCTGGACGACGCGAACGGGACGCTGGCGAAGGCTCTCGGCGTCCAGGCGTTCCCGATGCTCTACTTCGTGAACTCAGACGGGACCGTCTCTTCCGAGAAGGAGGGCGAGGTCCAGACCGCGGAGCTGCAACAGCTGATCGGAGCGCTCACGTAGGAGGCGCCCGGCTGGGGGCGCATGACCGGCCGAGCCTCAGCCGCCGATCATCGACATGCTGCGCTCGGGCCGGACGAAGTCCGGGTGGTTGATCCGGTGCCCCGACCACTTGCACCGGATGTTCGCGCGGATCAGCGCGGTGAGCTCCTCGTCGGTCGCGCCGGAGCGCAGCGGCCGGCGCAGGTCGGTATCCTCGAGCGCGAACAGACATGAGCGGACACGGCCTTCGGCCGTGAGCCGGAGGCGGTTGCACGAGCTGCAGAAAGGCTCGGTCACGCTCGCGATGACCCCGACCCCGCCCGGGGCGCCGTCGGCGAAACGGAAGCTCGTCGCCGGTTCATGGTCGGAGCTTTCCGGGACGAGCGGGAACACGGCGTCGATCGCGTCGAAGATCGATGCGCCGGGGACAACCCTCGTGCGCTCCCACGCACGCTGCGCGTCCAGCGGCATGTACTCGATGAAGCGCACCAGGCGACCGGTCTCGCGCGCCCACCGTGCGAAGTCGACGACTTCGTCCTCGTTCCGCCCGGCGACCACGACGCAGTTGACCTTGACTGGTGTGAGCCCGGCGGCCTCGGCCGCGAGGATGCCGGCGAGGACGCGATCGAGCGCGTCGCGGCGGGTCATCTCGGCGAAGCGGAGGCGTATCAGCGAGTCGCACGACACCGTGACACGGTCGAGACCCGCATCCGCGAGCGGCCCGGCGAGTCGTTCCAGCAGCACGCCGTTCGTCGTCATGGAGATGTCGAGCTCCGGCCCGGCCTCACGGAACATCCGGACGAGCGTCGATAGATCCGCGCGGACGGTCGGCTCGCCGCCCGTCACCTTGATCGAGCGCACGCCGAGGCCGACGAAGATGCGCACCAACCTCGCGAGCTCCTCGAACGTGAGGATCTCGTCTCTGGGTAGCCACCCGAGACCCCAGGCGGGCATGCAGTATGTGCACCGCAAGTTGCAGCGGTCGGTGACCGACACACGCAGGTCGTCGGCAACACGACCGAACGCGTCGACGAGCGGCCCGTGAGCGGGCAGAGCCTTGGCGGTCGATCGGCGTTCGTCCATGGTTCCGGATGGAAGGGTACTCGGGTGACGGCTCTCTCAGCCCGTCGCACCCTCGAGTTCGCGCTTGCGACGCTCCACGTGGTCGCGGAGTGCCTCGTCCACGGCCGGGTCGATCCCCGGGTCCTCGTACCGCTCGAGGAGATCCTTCCAGCCGAGCGGCTCTGGCCCCTGCGCCGCAACGGCTTCGCGGAAGTGCCGGAGCGTGTGCTGTGCGCCGAGGAACGTTCCGCCCGGCCCGACCTCGCGGAACGCTTCCAGCGACAAGGTCTCCTCGTCGACGGGCAAGTCCACCGCGAGGAACCGCTCGAACACCTCGAGGGCCGCGACGTCCTGCGCCATCTTCTCGATCGAAGACGCGAGGGAACCTTCGACCCATCCCGCCGCATGCAGGATGAAGTTCGGACCGGAAAGCAGGGTGGGCCAGAGCGCCATCAGGGACTCCTGCATCGCGCGGACGTCGGGCGCCGGTGACGACGTGAATCCGCCACCAGCCCGGAACGGCAGCGCGTAGCGGCGGGCCATCTGCCCGCTCGCCAGCATCGCGAGACCGTGGCCGGCCGTCGCGTACCTCGGCTGGCCGTCGTGCAGGTTCATCTCGGAGACCGACGAGCCATAGACGCACGGTGTTCCCGGGCGCGTTAGCTGGGCGAGTGCCACCCCCGCCAGCACCTCCGCCGCCATCTGGGCAACCGCGCCGGCAAGGCCGAGGGGTGCCGTCCCGCCGGCGAACACGAACGGCATCACGATGACCGGCTGGCCGCCCTTCGCGTACTCCATCAGCGAGCCGGCCATCCGCTCGTCGTACAGCAGCGGGCTGACGGGATTCACGATGCCGAGCATCACCGGAGCGCGCCTGATCTCCTCCAACCCGCCGAAGGCGATCGCCGCGAGCTCCACGGAGTCGCGCGAGCTCTCCGCGCTCGCTCCGACCGGTGCGTACGGCTTGTCCGACCAGCGAAGGGTGTCGTACTCCATGTCGAGGTGTCGGCTCGCAACCGGCAGGTCGTCGGGCTCGACGATGCCGCTCTCGTTGACGTGGAACTGGGGGACGGCGTGCGTGAAGCGCACGAACCTCCGATGGTCCTCGGCGGTCGGCGGGCGGCGACCCGTCTCGGGGTCCAACACGAACGGCGCGCCGCCCGTCGGCGCGAGCGACAGGTGCTCGCCTCCGATGATCACGTTCCGCTCGGGGTTCCGGCCGCGGACCTCGAAGCTCGCCGGTGCGAGCGCGAGCTCCTCCATCACGAACCCGCGATCGAGATGGACGAGGTCTGCCTCGACGTCGAGCCCAGCCGCGCGGAACAGCTCGAGGGCCGGCTCGTACATGAAGCGGAACCCGACCTCCTCGAGCAGGGTCATCGTGGTGCCGTCGATCGCCTGGGCCTGCTCCTCGGTCAGGATGTCGAGCCGTGGCAGCCTATTGGTCCACAAGGTCGATCAGCCTCCGTTCCAGGTCTCCGAGCCCGACGTCGCGGATCTCGAGAGGTACGCCTAGGGAGTCAGCGATCTCACGGGCCTTGCCCTCGAGCGAGGGGTCGGGTGCCTGTCGTAGGTAGAGCGCGTCGGTGATGTGATCGAAGTACCGCTCCTTCAGGAAGGGGAAGCGGCCGATACCGAGTCCCTCGACGACCGCGCGCTCCCAGTTGCGCACGAGCCAGTCGGTGAGGAAGAACGTGCCGATCCGCTTGTCCGACTCGCTGGCCAGCTCCGAGCCACCGTACATCTCGTAGCAGTGAGGCCCGGCGGTGCGCACGGCGCCGTGCTTCGCGAGCAGCCTGTCGAGCGCGCCACCGGTGCCGCAGTCGCCGTAGCCCACGACCACGCGCTCGTAGCCGGGTGCGATCTCCTCCAGCTGGCGTTCGACGTCTTCGACGATCTTCTTCGGCGAGAGATGGTCGAGCGCCGGGACGGTGAACAGATCGGCGTCCCATCCGTGTCGCGCCGCGATCTCGCGGACCTCGCGCGCGAGCGCTCCGCACACGAGAAGCGCGAGCGGCCTGCGCGGGAAGGGTTGCGGCGCAGCCCTCACGGCAGTGGTTCCAGCTCGGGGAACGCGACCGCGGTGAGGAACGCCTCATTGAAGTCCGGTCGGCCCGACAGCTCCACGTACTCGACGCGGCGGGGCAGGTCGAACGCCATCTCGCGCTCCCGGAACGAGACGAGCGCCATCTTCGCGCCCTCGCCGGCCGCATTCCCGACGGCCTTGATGCGCTCGACCGGGACGGGCGGCACCAGCCCGATGATCCGGGCGCTCGCGGGGTTGATGTAGGTCCCGAAGGAGCCGGCGAGCAACACCTCGTGCAGGTCGCTCGCCCGCACGCCCATCGCGTCCATCAGGGCGTCGATCCCGGTCGCTATGGCGGCCTTCGCCGATTGCAGCTCCCGGACGTCCTTCTGCGTGAGCACGATGTCGCCTTCGAGCACGAACGCGCGGGTCCCGTTGACCTCGGCGAGCCGATCGGCGAGCGGGTGGCCGGGGACGTCCGCGGGGGCCGCCAGCCGACCCTTCGCGTCGAGCAGCCCGATCAGGCGCAGCTGCGCGACGGCGTCGATCAGCCCCGAGCCGCAGATACCGCGCTCGGGGGCGTTGCCGATCACCTGCAGCTCCACACTGCCGTCGGTGAGCGTCACGCCCTCGATGGCCCCGTCCGCCGCGCGCATCCCGCAGCGGATGTGGCCGCCCTCGAAGGCCGGACCGGCTGGAGCGGCGCTCGCGAGCACCCGGTCGGAGGAGCCGAGAACGATCTCGCCATTCGTCCCGACGTCGACGAACAGCCGGAGCTCGGGCTCGCGCGTGAGGCCGGTGGCCTGTATGCCGGCCACGATGTCGGCGCCGACGTACGCGCCGATCGAGGGCAGGAGCTGCACCCGCCCCTCGGGGTGGATCTCGATGCCGAGCGCCTCGGCTGGCACGTCGAGCGGCTCGCGGAACGCTGGGATGAACGGTGCCATCGCGATCGCGTGAGGGTCGACCGCGAGCAGCAGGTGGAGCATGGTCGCGTTGCCGGCGACGACCATCTCGTACACGTGATCGCGCTCGACGCCGGCCCGGGCGTACACGTCGGCGAGGAGTCCGTTGATCGTCTCGACAACCGTGCGTTGCAGCTCGGCCGCGGCCGTCTCGTCGGTGCGGGTACGTCCGATCCGCGAGATGACGTCGGCACCGAACGGCGCCTGCCCGTTCAGGTTCGACGCGACCGCCGCCGCCCCGCCGCCGGACAGGTCCATCAGCGTGGCCACCACTGTCGTCGTCCCGACGTCGAGCGCGATGCCGTACGACACGCCGGCGGTGTCTCCGGGTTCCACGGCGACGAGGTGCTCGCCGCACAGCACGGCGGTCACGTCGAAGTCGGCGCGCCGGAGCGCGACCGGCAGGTGCCGTAGCGCACGCAGGTCGGCGACGACGCCGTAGCCCTCGCGGTCGAGCTCGTCTCGGAGCCGCTCGATGTCGCTCCGCGTGTCCTCGAGCGTCGGCGTGGGTAGCGTCAGGTGGACCTTGTTCACGTTGGGCTCGAGCAGCACGAACCGCGACACACCCATCGTCGCGGCTTTCGGAACGCCCATCAGCTCGGGCACGAAGCATGCTGCGTCCCCGAGCAGCTCTGCCTCGCACGCGAGGTGCCATCCCTGCTCCAGCTCCACGTCGGTGAGGTGCCGTCGGTCGGCCGGCGTGATCTCGAACTCGCCCTCGTCCACACGGACCTTGCACTTGCCGCAGGTCCCCCGACCTCCGCAGGTCGACTCGATCGGTAGGCCGATCCAGTGGGCGGCGTTGAACAGCGTGGTGCCCTCCGGCACCCGGGTCACCTTCTCGAAGGGCCGGTAGACGACCTCGACCTTGCGCATCGCGCTCCTAGGAGCCGGCCGCTTGCTCCGCGCGCATGGCCTTCAACCAGGCGCCGGCGTAACGATCGACCCCGAGCAGGACGTCGGCGCCGAGCACGGCCAGGCGCGTTTCGCGCGAGAGAGGGTTCGCGATCGCGCACGTGAGCCCGGCATGCCGCGCCATCGCGAGGAACACGCCCGTGAGTTCCGCTCGGCCCGGCATGCCGAACGACACGTTCGACGCGCCGCAGATCACGTTCGCCCCGAGCTCCTGACGGACCAGACGGATCGTCTCGAGCACGACCGCCCCCGCGTCGGGGTCGGCCCCGACCGTCATGACGAGCGGATCGATCAGGACATCCTCGGCCGGGATGCCGTGGTCGGCGGCCCGCTCGATGATCTTCCTCGCGACCCTGAGGCGCACCTGAGGATCCGGTGAGGGGCCGCGCTCGTCGCTCGAGAGGCCGATCACGGCCGCACCGTGGCGTTTGACGACCGGCAGGATTCGCTCGAGCTTGCCCTCCTCGCCGGTGACGGAGTTCACGAGAGCCTTGCCCTCGTATGCGCCGAGCGCGGCCTCGAGGGCGGCGTCGGTCGAGGAGTCCATGCAGAGCGGCACGTCGGTGAGCTCGGTCACGAGCTTAACCATCCGCACGAGCAGATCGGCCTCATCGATGCCCGGCACACCGCCGTTCACGTCGAGCACACCGGCGCCGGCCTCGACCTGCGCGAGCGCGTCCGCGCGCACACGGTCGAGGTTCCCGGCCTTCAGCTCCTCGGCGAACGTCTTGCGGCCGGTCGGGTTGATCCGCTCGCCGACGATCACGAACGACCGGCCCGGGCCGATGACGATGCTCTTGGTCGGGGACTCGAGGACCGTCTCCATCACGCGCCTCCCTCCGGCTCGTCGGCAGTGAGGGCGAGCGCGACCTTCACGGCCTCCGGCGCGTTCGGCGCGAATCCGTCTGCGCCGATCTCGCTGGCCCACTCCTCGGTTACCGGCGCGCCGCCGACCATGACCTTCACGGTGCGGCGCAGGCCGGCTTCCTCGAGCGCCTCGATCACCCCACGCTGCTCGGGTACGGTGGTCGTGAGGAGCGAGGACAGCGCGACGATCTTCGGCTGCATCTCGCGGACGGCCTCGACGACCCTGTCCGTCGGGACGTCCTTGCCGAGGTCGTGCACCTCGAAGCCCGCGGTCTTCATCATCGCGCCGACCATGCTCTTGCCGAGATCGTGGAGGTCGCCCTTGACGGTCGCCATCACGACCTTGCGGCCGGTCGTCCTGCCGCCAGCGGCGATCAGCGCGGGCTCGACGATGTCGTTGCAGTGCTTGAAGATCTCCGCCGCGGCGACGACCTCCGGCAGGAACACGTCGCCGGCGTTCCAGCGCCGGCCGATCTCGAGCATCGCCTCCGCGAGGCCCTCCTGGAGCACTCTCTGCGGCTCCGCTCCGCCGTCGATCAGCTCGGCCGTCGTCGACACGGCGGCCGCGTCGTCCAGCGCGTAGAGCGCCTCACGCAGGGCCGCGATCTTCTCATCCATGGTGTGCTCCTTCCGCCTCGTTGTCCGCATACGCCGCGATCACCCCGCCGATGCCCTCCTCGACGCCGCTGTCGAGTGGTATCGGCTCGTGCTCGGCGAGTATCTGCCGCGCTCGATCGCGGGCACGGTCCCGTGGCTCGGGCCGTCCCGCCGCGACCCAGTTCTCCCACGTGTCGCGGCCGAACACGTGGGGCTGCCACATCCGCCGCATGTTCCGAAGCGTGTGCGGCTGCGCCAGGAAATGGCCGCCGGGCCCGACCTCCTCGATGACCTCGAGCGCCAGGTCCTCATCGGTGACGGGAACACCGCCGGCGAGGTGGCACACGAGGTCGAAGAGCTCCGCGTCGAGAACGAGCTCGGCGATCGAGTGCACGCTCGCGCCGTACAGGAGTCCGGCGCCGCAGAGCATGTCGGCACCTCCGAGCCAGCTCGCCATGCCGGACAGGCCGTTCTCGACCCCGGCCTGCCAGTCGGCCGACTTCGCCCCGGTCGCGAAAGTGCCGATGCTGCTCGGCATGCCGTAGCGCCGCGCGAGCTGTGCCGAAGCCATCTGGAACAGCAGGTCCTCGGGTCCACCGCACGCGGCCGCGCCGGTGCGGAGGTCCATGACGGTCCCGCACGCGCCGTAGAAGGTGCGCGCGCCCGGCACGAGCAGCTGCAGCGACACGATGCCGGCGAGCACCTCCGCGTTCGAGACGACGAGCGCGGCCGCCGGCGTCGCCGGCGCCGTGGCGCACGCGATCGTCATCGCCACGAACCCGCACGGCACCCCGGCCTCGCCGTAGACGACCGCCGCCTCGAGCGGCTCGCCGTCGTAGGTGAGCGGCGACAGGCTGCACTGGAACGCTGACAGCACCGGCCGCTCGTGGAGCTCCCGTTCACCGCCCGCGACGAGGCGCGCGATCTCGACCGCGCCGCGTGCCTGCTCAGGCTTCGTGGCCGTCATCAGCTGGATGTGCTTGCTGGAGTTCGCGAACTCGGTAGCGATCTCGTGGAGCGGCTGCACATCGGTCAGCTGGTCGCGCGCCGCGACGGGCTGCCAGAGGAACCCGATCTGCGGGAGCGCGTCAGCGACGCGAGCGATCTGTGCGAGGTCGGCCTTCGTGGAGGCGCGGCGCTCGTTCGTCTCGAGGTCGAGGATTTCTGCGGCGTTGCCATCGACCGCAAGGTATGCGTGTGAGCCGTCGAGCATGAGGTCGCACGCTGGGTCGCGTGCGGCGAGCAGCAGCGTGGACGGCACCCGGGCGAGGGCGGCCTCGACGACCTCGCGTGGGAAGCGAACTCGGGCGGCCTCGTGATCCGCGCGCGCTCCGGCGCGCTCGAGCGTCGTGATCAGCCGGTCCGAGTGGATCTCGATCCCAACGCGGTCGAGGACGCGGAGCGTGCCCTCGTGGATGCGCCCGATCGCGTGCTCGGGGAGGACGTCGATCCTGTTCGTGAGTGGGAGTCCCAGGACACGCGGCGGCTCGAAGGGCTCGCGGGTCGCTCCAGCCTGACTCGAAGTCATCCTGCAACTCCGGCTCTAGGGATGTCGATGAGCAAGCGTAACGGGGGCTTCATGCCACCAACAAGGGGCAGGACGTGACCCTGGGTCACACGGGCGCCGTGTCTCAGTGCGTGCCCGCCGAGGCGGCATCGGGGACCATCCGGTCTTCCCGGAACCGCGACGGCGTGAACGGCGCGATGAGCGCCGGGGCGCGGCCGGTGGCGATGTGCTCCGCCACCTGTACGCCGAAGATCGGCGCGCCCTTGTAGCCCCAAGTGCCCATGCCCGCGGCGAGGTAGAACGACTTCACCTCGGACTCGCCGAGGATCGGTGAGGAGTCCGGCGTCATGTCGCAGAGCCCCGACCACTGCCGCATGGCCCGAGCCCTCGCCATGAACGGCAGGATCTGGATCGAACGCTTCGCCGCCTCGGCGAGGAAGTCGAAGGTCGAGCGGGTGGAGTACGTGTTGTAGCGGACGATCTCGGCGCCGACGAGCAGCTCGCCGCGTGCCGTCTGCGAGATGTAGACGTACAGGTCCATCGACGACACGAGCCCGTTGAGCACGTGGCGGTAGGGTTCCGTGACGAAGGCCTGCAGCGGGTGCGTGCTGATCGGCAGCCGCAGACCCGCCATCCCGGCGAGGATGCTGCTGTATCCGGCGACCGCGGCGACGACGCAGCCCGACGACACCGGCCCGCGGTCGGTCATCACGCCGCGGCACGCGCCATCACGCACGTCGACCCCCGTCACCTCGACACCCTCGTGGATATGGACGCCGAGCCGCTCTGCCGCTACCGCGTATGCCCACACGACCGCGTCATGGCGCGCGAACGAGCCCGGGGGGTGGTAGGAGGCCCCGATGACCGGTAGCTCTCCGCCGCCCGTGATGTCCACGAGCGGGCACATCTCCAAGACCTCGTCCGGGGTCAGGATGTTCGTCTCGACGCCGTAGGCCGCGTTGAGCAGCGACTTGTCGCGCTCGGTCTGGAGAGCGTCCACGCTGTGGACGAGGTCGAGCTCTCCCTGCCGGCTGAACTGGATGTTGAAGTCGAGCTCCTCGGAGAGGGTCCGCCAGATGCCGAGGCTCGCCTTGTAGAGCGGGATGGTCTCGGGGGTGTTGTAGTTGGCGCGAACCACCTGGGTGTTGCGGCCCGAACCCCCCGAGCCTATGTACGCGCGCTCGAAGACCGCTACGTCGCGGATGCCGTGCTTCGCGGCGAGGTTGTACGCGATAGCGAGGCCGACCACACCGCCTCCGACGATCACGACGTCGTAGTGGGGCTTCGGCTCCGTCTGGCGGAGGAACGTCGTCCTGCGGAACAGACCGCTCACTTGCCCCGCCTCCTCCGCGCATCGGGCGCCGTCCACGTCGCCGGCTCCGGGACCTCCTGGACGCCGAGGCTCGCGCAGTCGTGCAGGATCCGCTCGCGCAGGTGCTCCCGCCACATCGCCGGTGCCAGGAGGTGCAGGCGGTCCGGCAGCACTATCACCCGGACCGGGACGTGAGCCACCGAGCCCTGCAGGAAACCTTCGTCCGGCAGTGGCACGGCCGAGAGGCGCGCGAACGCCTCGCGGGTCGCCTCCCCGGAGATCGTCCAGATGGCCCAACCGTCGGTTGCGTCGAGGACGACGGCGTCGGGGTCGGCCCGGACCGTGAGCTCGGCCGCGACCCGCACGAGCTCCTCGGCAGAGGCGGGCTCACCGACGAGCATGATCTCGTCCGGTGCTACCCGGCACGAGGAAGCGTCCTTGACGGCCGCCAGGGTATCGAGCGCCTCGGGCGCCGCGAAGCACCCGACGACCGAGGCCCGCGTGGCGGCGAGCTTAAGCACGGAGCCTCGCCCCCTCAGGGTCGTAGAACGGGGTCGGGACCACCCTCGCCGTCCGCCCCTCGGCGCGCAGGATCGACGGGAACTTCCCGTCGACCGCGCGCAGCCAGCCGAGCCCGATCGCGCGCCCCAGGGCGCGCGACTGCCCGCACGATGTCACGCGGCCGACGATGTGGTCACCGGCGTAGAGGGGCACGCCCCGCCCTGGCACCGTGCCCTCGAACTCTAGGCCGACGAACCTTCGCTCGACCGGTATCTCAGCCATCCGCGCGAGCGCGACCTTCCCGATGAACGACGGCTTGTCCATGGCGACGGCCCAGGAGAGGCCGAGCTTCGCGGGGTGGTCGTCGGGCAGCGTGTCCTGGCCGAGGTAGAAGTGCCCCTTCTCCATGCGGAGGATCTCGAGCGCGTCCAGCCCGTGCGGGCGTATACCGAGGTCCCGGCCCGCGTCCATCAGCGCATCCCACAGCTCGACGCTCCGCGAGCGCGGGTGGTGCAGCTCGAACGAGAGCTCTCCGACGAACCCGACGCGGATCGCACGGCAGGGAACGCCGGCCACGGTGATCACGCGGTGCGCCATGTGAGGCAGCGACTCGCGGTCGATCGGGTCGTCGCACAGCCGCGAGAGGAGGTCGCGCGAACGCGGGCCGGCGAGGTTGATCGCGCCGAGCATCGGCGTTTGGTTCACGACGTGAACGTGTAGGCCCCAGCGGTCCACCCAGTTGCGGAGCCACGCCTCCATGCGGTCGGCACCGCCGGAGGTCGAGGTGATGTAGTAGGTCCCGCCCTCTTGGGCGCAGATCATGCCGTCGTCCATCACGTAGCCGGCCTCGTCGAGCGTGAGCAAGTATCGGGATCGACCGGCGGCGAGGTTGTCTATGCGACAGGGATAGACGCGGTCCACCAGGGTTGTCGCGTCCCGGCCGCCCACGAGGAACTTGCCCAGCGTGCCCACGTCCATGAGGCTCACGCGCTCGCGGACCGCGCGGTACTCCTCAGCGGCGTCCCCGTAGTCGAACGGGCGCTTCCAGCTCCCGGACCAGTCGAGGCGCGCGCCGAGCTGGAGGTGACGCTCGTGAAGCGCGGTTCGCTTTTCGATCACCTCGTGGATGCCACCGGCGAGGTCCTCCAGCGGGACGGGCCGCACGGGCGGCCTGGCCGTCGTGAGAGCGCTCGCCTCCGGCGAGCCGGATCGCTCCGCGACGAACGACGAGAGGAGCCGCCCGCACATCGCGCCCTGGCACGGGCCCATCGTCGCCGTCGTGTAGCGCTTCAGGATCTCGGCCGAGTGCCAGCCCTCGCTCCAGGCCTGCTCGAGGTCCGCGACCGAGACGTCCTCACACAGGCAGACGTAGCCCGCCCGCCCGAGCCGCGCCGGTTCGGCCTGCGGGACCGGCGACGGCTCGCCCCCTCCGGCCTTCCGTCCGCTCTCGACGGCTTCGTCGAGAGAGCACCCCGGCTGAACGACCTCGCCCGCGCCGGCGACCGGTAGGTCCGCGCCCATCCGGAGGAGCGCGTCCCTGGGGGCGAACCCGAGCGACAGCACGACGGCATCGCACTCGATCCGCTGGGGTCCCTGGGCGGTGAGCACGACGGCCGCGCGGACGTCCTTCCGCCCCTCGGCCTTGCCGATCCTCCCGTTCGGGATCACCGGGACGCCGGCCGGGACCTCGCCGGCGAGAGCGTCGGGGACCACGGCGGCGACGACGTCGACGCCGGCCTCAAGGAGGGTTCGCAGATGCTCCAGCCCCTCCGCGGTCTGCGTGGCGACCACGGCGCGCCTCCCCGGCCGCAGCGAGTGCACACCGGCGAGCCGAGCCGCGCCCCGCCCGAGCCAGACGCCGGGGAGGTCGTTCCCGCGGAACACGGCGTGAGACTCGACCGCGCCGGTCGCGACCACGATCCGGACGGGATGGACCTGAAGCAGGGCACCCTCCCCGACGACGGGGACGAAGGGCCCCTCGTAGATGCCTACAGGCGTGTGCCGCTCGAGGATCGTCACGGCCGGTTTCTCGCGGAGATCGGCCTCGAGCGCGCGGATCCGTTCCAAGGTGGGACCGGGGGCGACCTTCTCGCCCGGGCGCCCCTCGTCGCAAACGACCACCGACGCGCCGAGTTCGGCCGCCGCGGCCGCGGCGGCGAGTCCCGCGACACCGCCGCCGACGACGAGCACGTCCGTGTGGACGTTGCGGTTCTCCTTCATCCGCGGCTCGCGACCCAGGGGCAGCCGTCCCACGCCGGTCGCCCCGCGGATCACGCGTTCGGCAACCTCCCACGCGAACCGGGGCCGGATGAACGTCTTGTAGTAGAAGCCGACCGGCATCAGCGTGTGCGCCCGGTCGGCGACGGATAGCAGATCGAGTTCCGCGGACGGCAGGCCTGACTCGCGCTTCACCTTCATGCCGCCCCGGGCGGGGGTGGTGCAGGAGCGGACGCCTGGCTCGCCGTCGACGTTGACGAGGCAGTTCGGGCAGTCGCCCGTCAGGCAATAGAGCCCACGCCGCCGGTGGTGCTTGATCGAGCGGGTGAAGGTCCTCACCCCGGCGCGGTGGAGCGCCGACGCGACGGTGTCCCCCTCCTCGAAGGTGACTCGCTTGCCCTCGAAGTCGAGCGATCCACTCATCGGCTCAGGGTTCGATCCGGTTCGTGACGGTGTCGCGAGTGAGGGTGAGCCAGCGGCGGCAGCCGAAGGTGTGGAACCAGCGCTCGATCTGCGTGCCGGCCCTGTTCTCTCGCAGGTACACGCGATCGAAGTCCCGGTCGGCATCGGGCGACTCCAGGTCACGGAGCTCGCCGCCGAACGTGAACTCCGTGTACTGGCGGAGCCCGCAGTTCGGGCATGGGATCTTCAGGCTCACGCCGAGCTTACCTCCTTCTGGATGCGCCCTGGATGCGCCGTCGGCAGGGAGCATCCCGGTGACTCCCTGCGTGCCGCCGTCACGATACTGCCGCCGGTCTGCGTACGGCCATGCCGTCCTATGACCCGGGGTCGGAGGGCGATACCGCACACGGTCCGGCGTCCGTAGCCGCGGCATCTGGCAGGATAGGAGGCTATGGCGGAGCTCTTGCGCGCGGCCGTCGTGACCGTGTCGGACGGCGTGGCGCACGGCACCAGGAAGGACCTGTCGGGCGACGTGGCCGAGGAGCTGCTCCACGCCGCGGGGTTCGACGTGGTTGAGCGGCGTGTCATCCCCGACGAGCGCACGGAGATCGAGACGTTGCTGGTGGACCTCACGGAGAGCGGCGCGAACCTCGTCGTCACGTCCGGCGGCACGGGGTTCGGTCCGCGCGACGTCACCCCGGAGGCGACGCGCGCCGTGATCGACCGCGAGGCGCCGGGCCTGGCCGAGCTGATGCGCAGGGCCGGTCTGGAGAAGACGCCGATGGCCGCCCTCTCGCGCGCCGTCGCTGGCAGCCGGAGGGCAACGCTGATCCTGAACCTTCCCGGCAGCCCGACGGCCGTTCGCGAGAGCCTCGAGGCGGTGCTGCCGATCCTACCGCACGCGGTCGAGCTCCTCGCGGGCCGGACCGGTACGCATCCGGTCGGCCAGCACGAGGAGGACCAACCGTGACCGATCGCTACGTCCGAAAGAACCGGCGCGAGTGGGACCGGACCAGCGACGAGTACCAGCTGGAGCACGCGCGGCAGCTGAACCGCTTCGACCGGCCGACCTGGGGCGTCTGGGGGATACCGGAATCGAGCTTGAACGTCCTCGGCGATGTGCGCGGCAAGGACGTCCTCGAGTATGGCTGCGGCGCAGGGCAGTGCTCGATCGCCCTCGCGCGCCTCGGCGCGCGACCGGTCGGCCTGGATCTTTCGATCCGCCAGCTCGAGCACGCGCGTCGCCTGATGGCGCGCGCCGGCGTCCGATTCCCGATCGTGAACGCCGACGCCGAGCGCACGCCTTTCGCCGATGGGAGCTTCGACATCGTGATGTGCGACCACGGAGCGATGACGTTCGCCGACCCGTACCGCACCGTCCCCGAGGTCGCGCGCGCGCTCCGCCCCGGCGGTCTGTTCGCGTTCAACATGGAGAGTCCCATCCACTTCGTGTGCTGGGACGACGCCAAGGAACGTGTGGGTGAACGCCTGCGCCTCGACTACTTCGGGGTGCGGAAGTGGGAGGACTCGTTGTCGGTCAACTTCATGCTCTCCTACGGCGAGTGGATCCGTCTGTTCCGCGCGAACGGTCTCGATGTCGAGGATCTGGTCGAGCTCCGACCTACGGCCCGGGCGACGACGACCTACCCGGACTTCGCCGATCGCGCGTGGGCCCGGCGATGGCCGGCGGAGAACGTCTGGAAGCTGAGGAAACGAGCCTGAGGTGAGACGAGCCGGCGTCCGGCGCGTCGTGACCGCGACGTTGCTGGCGCTCGTCGCGATCGCGATGGCGCCGTTCCTGCCATCCCGGGTGGTCGCGCGCGACCGCCGCCCCAACATCGTGCTGATCCTGACCGACGACCAGTCGTTCGACTCGATCCCGCACGACCCGGCGGTGATGCCGGCGCTCCAGGCGATGCTGCAGGATCCCTCCGACCACTGGACGTGGTTCCCGAACGCGTTCATCCAGACGCCGCTCTGCTGCCCCTCGCGTGCGACGATCCTGACCGGGCTCTACTCGCAGTACACCGGCGTCCGCACGAACAACGATGGCTCGAGGCTCGACGAGCCCTCGACCATCGCAACGTGGCTCCACGACGCCGGGTACCACACGGGCCTCATCGGCAAGTACGTGAACGGCTACCCGTTCGGTCACCCATACGTGCCGTTCGGCTGGGATCGGTGGCTGGGCAAACAGCAGGGGGCCCAGGCGACCGCCTACTACGACTACATCCTCGAGGACCAGGGCTTCCCGGTCTTCCATGGGCGCGCACCGGCGAACTACTCGACTGACGTGTTCGCCTCGGCCGCCGAGGACTTCATCCACACGGCGCCGCAGGGCCAACCGTTCTTCCTGGAGGTAACGCCGACCTCGCCGCATCGGCCGTGGGTCGCGGCGCCCGGAGACGCGGGCGCAGACGTCGGGATGCCGATCTTCGAGCCGCCGAGCGTTGGAGAGCCGGATGTGTCCGACAAGCCGGCGTGGGTGCAGGCGCTCCCGCCCTTCGACGTCGAACGGCGTCTGCAGGTCCACGACATCCACCGACGGTCCTTCGAAGCGCTCCTGGCGGTTGACCGGCTCGTCGCCGGCGTCATCACCGCGCTAGGAGACACGGGCATGCTGGAGGACACGATCGTGTTCTTCCTCACCGACAACGGGCTCTCGTTCGGGGAGCACCGCTGGCTGGGCAAGACGTGCGCGTACGAAGAGTGCATCCGCACGCCGTTCCTGGTTCGCTATCCGGGGAGCTTCTCGCACACCGACGACCACCTCGTGTCGAACGTCGACCTCGCGCCCACGATCGCCGACCTCGCCAACGTCACGCCCGGCGCACTGATGGATGGCCGGAGCCTCGTACCGGTGCTCGACGGTTCGCAGGCTGGCTCCTCGGACCGGGACGTGTTCCTCGAGTACGTGGGCGACTCGCACATCCCCGGGTGGACGGCGATCCGGACACCGGATTTCCTCTACGTCGAGTACGCGACGGGCGAGCGCGAGCTCTACGACCTGACCGGGCAGATCGCGGACCCCGACCCGTACGAGCTCCAGAACCGGATCACGGACCCGGCCTACGGGCCGGTCGTCGAGGACCTCGCGGCGCGGCTCGCGGCTCTCCGCGTCGACTGAGACCGAAACTCCCACGGGATCGGCCCCGGCCCGGTATCTTGGCGGGCGTGCAGTACACGCCCGGACCCGGCTCCCGGCTCCCGGTCCCCCGCGGGCGGCGCCTCCACAGGCGTCAGCAGGTCGCGCGGCGGCGGAGCTTCATGGCGTTCGTGCTGGTGTTGGCGGTGTTCACCCTCTGGCAGGCCTGGCCGAGCGGGCCCGGGGGGAAGGAGACCACCGGCGGCGGGACGCCGAGTGCCGCACACACGGGCAAGCCCGGCGGTCACCACAGCTCGCCGACCGCGACGATCACACCGGGCCAGACGCCGATCGAGCACGTCGTGTTCGTCGTCAAGGAGAACCGGACCTTCAACAACTACTTCGCGACCTATCCGGGGGCCGTGGGTGCGACCGAGGGCGGGACGATCCGGTGCACGGACGGGGGCTGCACCGACGGCCCGACCGTGCAGCTGAAGCCGGCCCAGGACGTCCAGGACCACGACCTCACCCATTGCTTCCGCTGCGGCATCACCGCGATCAACGGCGGGAAGATGAACGGCTACAACTGGATGAACGGACCGATCTCCCGGAGCGGCACGACCGGAGACCTGTTCGGCCATGATCTCTCCGGATACACGTACTTCGAGCGCGAGGGCATCCCGAACTACTGGGCCTACGCCGACCGGTTCGTGCTCGCCGACCACTTCTTCACGTCGATGTACGGCCCCACGCTGCCCGAACACCTCTACACGGTCGCGGCTCAGTCGAACGGCATCGTCGACAACAAGTCGACCACCGACCATCCGAACAGTTACTGCGACGACCCCACTGAGAACGCGACCCGGTTCGACCCGCACCTATCCGCGAGCGACCAGCGCGACATCATGGACCTCGAGGAGCACCTGACCGACAACGGTGAGAACACCTACCACCTCGGCAGCTACTGGGGTTCCGTCCGGTTGTGCTTCGACATCCCCGTCCTGCCCGACCAGCTCCAGAAGGCTGGTATCTCGTGGACCTACTACGCGAGCTTCAACGCGTGGATGAACGTGCTGCAGATGATCCGGCACGTGCGGTACGGCCCGATGTGGGACGACGTGAAGGACCCGGACCTGTTCACGAGGGACGTTCGACAGGGGAACATGCCGCAGGTGTCGTGGGTCATCCCGCCCGAGTCATACAACGAGCACCCGGGCGAGGGTAAGAGCGTGTGCGCCGGCGAGAACTGGACCGTGGATCTCGTCAACACGATCATGAAGAGCGACTACTGGGAGTCGACCGCGATCGTGGTCGTGTGGGACGATTTCGGCGGCTTCTACGACCCGGTCGTCCCGCCCCACTACGACATCATGGGCCTCGGCCCACGGACGCCAGCGCTGATCATCTCGCCGTACACGCGCCAGGGCGACAATCCCGGGGGCGGCACGGTCGATCACACGGTCTACGAGTTCTCATCGGTCCTCGCGTTCATAGAGCAACTCTTCGGTCTCCAGCCGATGACCGAGCGCGACAAGCAGGCGAGCCCGCTGGCCGGTGCGTTCGACTTCGCCCATCCGAACTTCGAGAAGCTCATCCTGCCGCTGCGACAGGATTGTCCCTACGGCACGACGTTCGCGCAGCTCGGCCCGAACTGGCCGTTCGCTCGAACCATCGGCAGCCCGTACGACTGAGCGCTACGGCGGCTGGTTGTCGGGGAACTTGATCCCGGGGCAGTCGGTGCGCGTCGGGAGCGGGTCCGGTGGGAGCGGTTCCTGCGTGAAGTCGAACGCCTCCGAGAGGTTGTCCGCGGTCCGGTCGCGGGGGGTGAGCTGCGAGAGCCCCCAGTTGTCCTCGATGAACCGGAGCACACTCGAGAACTCACCGAGCGTGTGGTCGACGTAGCCGGACCGCGCGTACGGGCTGATCACGAGCAGCGGCACGCGGATCCCGAACCCGAAGTCGTCCACCTGCGGTGGCGGCACGTGATCGTAGAAACCACCGTAGTCATCCCACGTGAGGAAGATCGCCGTGTCCTTCCACATGGGGCTTCCCATGATCGAGTCGATCACCCTCGTCGACCAGTTCTGGCCCCAGCAGAAGCTGTACTCGGGGTGGTCGGAGAGCTCGAAGCGGGGCGTCACCCACGTGACGGGCGGCAGAAGCCCGTCGTGGACGTCCTGGATGAGATCGTCCACGGGGAAGATGTGCGAGTTCCAGATCGCTTCGTTCGCGCGGATGTGGCGGACCGCGTCGTAGGCGGACCAGAGGTAGCCGTTCTGCATGTTCGTGGCCGAGTAGTAGGCCCACGGGATCCCCTCCCGCATGAGCAGATCGCCCTCCGTGAGGAAGTCGAAGCAGGGCGGCACCTCCTTCATGTGCCCCTCGCTGTCGTAGACCTCGCTGTAGGCCCCCGAGATCGAGTCGCAGCCCCAGGCCTTGAAGAGCCCGGTCTGCTGATGGTGCTGCCGCATGGCCTCGAGGTCCTGGACGGGGTTGTCGTGCGTGCCGCCGGACTGTGCCGCGATCGTGAAGAGGTGGTTGGGGAACGAGGGCCCCTGCGCGGAGGCGAAGAAGTTGTCGGCCAGGACGAAACGGTGCGCCCAACGCCAGTAGTTCGGCAGATCCTGCGGCAGGAACTGCGTGTAGGCGTACTCGTCGGCCGGCTCGCCGACGGTGGCGAAGCCGTCCATCTTGCCGCCGTCCCACGCCTTCAGAGCGCACTCGTAGCAGTGCTTGATGTCGGTCGGCAGTCGATCCAGGGCCTGCGTGAGTGGGCGCATCTTCCCCTGATCGTTGCCGCTCGTCACCCCGTTCGCGCCGGGGAACCGGCCGAAGAGGTTATCGAAGGTGCGGTTCTCCTTGATGATGAAGACCACGTGCTTGATCGGCCAACGGGTCTCGAAAGCCGCCGCGTCGACGGGCGAGGGACGGTCGCCGAACGACGCCGGCGGGAGCGGG
>Ga0315282_10002194_pt1 | contig 36322 bp, 42 predicted proteins | sample YL17G07_20_MG_FD_203693 | JGI IMG/M metagenome (GOLD analysis project Ga0315282, IMG submission 203693) | Sediment microbial communities from Yellowstone Lake, YNP, Wyoming, USA - YL17G07_20 | ecosystem: Environmental > Aquatic > Freshwater > Lake > Sediment | place: USA: Wyoming | collected...
GCTCAAGGTTCACCCTGAGCCGCGCTTCCTTGCTTCGTCTTCAAAGGCGTGGCTTCGCTCGGCCGAATGGGTGAAAAGGGAGGATAAAATGATTGAAGAAAAAATCATATGTATCGGCTGTCCTCTTGGCTGTGAGACTACCCTAAAGATAGATGATCAGGGAGAGGTGGTTAAGATCACCGGGTACAAATGCAAAGAAGGGCGCCAATATGTGGCGGAAGAATATCGAAGTCCGGTTCGAATCTTCACCGCCACGATCCTCACTGAGAAAAGCGCCAGACCCCTTCTTCCGGTTAGAACAGATCGGCCCATATTGAAATCGAAACTAAAAGAAGCAGCCCTCACCCTTGTTCGGTTTAAAGCAAAGTCACCGGTTAGAATCGGCCAGGTCATTTTACCAAATATACTGAATACGGGTGCTGATGTGATCGCCACGGATGATCTCTTGGATTAAGAGACCCTTATATAGGAGGCCTTCGATGAAGGAGTTGACCTTAGAACTCGCTCTGAAGATGATAGAGGCTGCTGAGAGGTGGGCCAGGGATATTGCCGGCTTCCCATGTAGCATTGCCGTCGTAGGCAAATCCGGTACAGTCATCGCAGTCCACCGCATGGATGGAGCTGGAATGGCCACCACGGATATTGCCATTGAAAAAGCTTGGACTGCGGTTGCCTTCAAGATGCCCACCCTCATGGGTTCTCGCTGGCTCGATCCACGCAATCTGGGTAAACTTATGGGTGACCATGCCATGGGTATGATCGGAAGAGGAAAAGGAAGGCTCTGTTTCATCCCTGGCGGAATTCCGATTACCGATGAAGAAAATGAGGTAATCGGCGCTATTGGCTGCAGCGGGGTTCCTTCAGGGGTAGGGAATATCAGTGATACCACTGTCAGTCAGGCCGGAGTTACTGCACTATATGAATGATGATGAAAATTGGTAGTGGTTTATTGGTAAAGGTTACGAAGCCTGTTTCGTCATTCGGTAACGGTTACGTTTAAAAGAACTAAACACGACAGACGTAGCCTTTTATAGACGATACGGGCATCGTTACCGTTGCCGTTAGACTAAACCCTTATTTTCTGGGTTAGTATTAAACAGGAGATTTTTTACGATGATGAATTTAGAGATGGCCAAAAAACTACTGCAAACAGGCATGAAGAAGGCCCAAGAGAAAGGTACGCCTTGCAGCATCGCTATCGTGGATGAGAACGGCTGGTTGGTGGCTCTCCACCGCATGGATGGTGCTGCCATACCCACTGCTGAAATCGCCCGAGATAAAGCCTGGACAGCCGCTACCTTCAGAATACCCAGTGCTGAGGTTTCTCAATTTGGCGACCCCAAAGTTCCAGGATATGGGTTTAACGTCCAGAACTGGAACGAACGCCTGACGACCATTGCTGGAGGGATGCCCATCTGGGACGGCGACCGGTTCATTGGAGCCATAGGGGTTTGCGGGGGAACGCTGGAGGAGGACGTAACCCTCTGCAAGAAAGTAATCGAAGAGACAGGTCAACGTACTTAGTCGGAAGGCTGGAACATGACAACGCTGGATCAGGTTCATGAAAACAATAAGGCAAAAGTGATTGACATTCAAGGAGGCCAAGGGATAAGGCAACGTCTCGGCCAGATGGGCATTCATCCGGGGGACACGATCATGATGCTAAGATACGGAGCTCTTCGAGGGCCTATTCTGATTGAAGTCCATGGCAGTCAGGTAGCCCTCGGAAGGAGGATTGCCTCCCGAATCCTTGTAGAGGAAATTGAATGAGAATTGCCCTGGCTGGACAGCCCAACTGTGGCAAAAGCACCATATTCAACAGTATCGCTGGATATAAAGCGATCACTTCCAACTTTCCTGGAACGACCGTTAAATATACCGAAACCAAAACCCATATCGAGGGCTATACCTGTAATTGTATCGATCTTCCAGGAACCTATTCGCTGACTTCTGGGGATCCGGCGGAACTGGAAGCAAGAAGGCATCTTCTTTCCGGAGAGGTCGATGTGATCATTAATGTCATCGATGCCTCTCTGCTTTGCCGGAGTCTGGAACTGACACTTCAACTTCTGGAGCTGGAAGTTCCCATGATCCTCTGCCTGAATATGATGGATGAGGCCCAGAGGAAAGGAATCCAGATTGATGCCCCAAAACTCTCCAACCTTCTCGGAGTCCCGGTTATTCCCACCATCGCCACAACTGGAAAAGGGCTGAAAGAGCTATTTATTGATGTTTTAAGGGTCCGGGAGGAAAAGAGGATAGGGAAAACCCCAAAATTCAGCAAAGACATTGAAGAAATCGTAAGTCAATTGGACTCCATACTCAACTCTGAATGGCCAGTAAAAGAAAAGGTTCCCACTCGGTTTCTTTCCATAAAACTCCTTGAAAATGATGAGTTCTTCATTAATGAAACAAAGCGAAATAGTAACGCTACCAATCGAATAAGGCCCCTTCAGGAAAAGTTGGAGCAGATTCATGGCAGCCCATCGGATGAAGTGATATCCTCTGAGCGTCATGCCTTGGCCATGAATTTATTTGAGAAGGTCTCCACTGTTATCCATCCTCCCAAGAGGGACATCCGGATCACTATTGATAACTGGGTGATGCATAAATTCTTCGGCTATTTAATTCTGGTGGGTGTCTTCTATGGTTTTTTCAATTTCATCTTTGGAATTGGCGGATATATTGAAGAGCCCCTGATGGAGCTCTTTGACTATTGGATAGGAGGTCTTGAAGAATTTTTTGGGAAAGGAAGTTTAGCCCTATTCCTTTCCAGAGGAGTTCTACAGGGAATTGCGGGTGGAATCGCCATTGTCCTCCCTTACCTTGTTCCCTTCCTCATCGGCCTTTCCATCCTGGAAGACGTTGGATACCTGCCGAGAGTGGCATTCCTCATGGATGTCTTCATGCACAAGATTGGTCTCCATGGTAAATCAATTATTCCGTTTATTCTGGGATATGGATGCAGTGTCCCTGCTGTGATGGCCACAAGAATCTTGGAATTTCCTCAACACAGATTTATTGTCTCCATTCTGACGACGATGATTCCCTGTGCGGCTCGGATCACGATCATTTTCGGCCTGGTTGCTTTTTTCATTAGCCCTAATGCTGCGCTGATGATATTTGCTCTAAACATTCTGGTCGTGGCCGTTTCCGGGAAGATCCTTTCCACCCTCTATTCAGAACCAGGAAGTCTTGGATTGATTTTGGAAATCCCTGCCTACCAATTACCGCCTTTGAAAAATACCTTGAAGAAATCCTGGTATCGAATAAGAGAATTTATTGTAATCGCTTGGCCCCTCCTGATTATCGGAAGTGCACTGCTGGCCCTGATGGAGTATGGCAAGGTAGACCTTTATTTCAATCGTTTTCTGTCTCCCCTCACTCACCTCCTTGGCCTGCCGGTTTCTGTGGGGGCAACCCTCATCTTTGGCTTATTAAGAAAAGAACTCTCCCTGATCATGCTGACCCAGGCTTTAGGAACCACCCAGGTTCTTACTGTGATGACTAAATCTCAGATTATGGTCTTTACTGTATTCGTCACTTTTTATATCCCCTGTTTGGCTACGATTGCTGCACTCTGGAGAGAGATCGGTAAAAAAGGAGCGCTCCTGGCGATCCTTTTCACTCTCTCTGTGGCCATTATTCTGGCTCTTATTACCCATATATTTTTTGGTATCTTTCCTTTGTGGTAATTGCGTATGATGGTTACTTCATTAAGAAATGATAAAAATAGTCTTTGGGTTATGGCTATGAAGCCAGTTTGGTGTAATGTCAAATGGTTATGTTTAAAAATTTTTAGACCAAGGACCTGACCCTTTAACGAAACGGGCATCGTTACCCTAACCTTAACCTTTTGTCTATTGACTTTTATCAGGCAATTTCATGAGTAAGACACTCTTGCGCATCCTGGCAGAGAAATTCAAAGCATTGTCGAAATTCCTAAGGGAGATCCTCTATGGAATGACGGTCCATGAGATGGATCTCGAGCTGAAGAAAGAGAGAGGTAACTTAGATCATCTTTTCATGATGGTGGTCTTCGGGGACCTCGTAGGATTACCTTTGCTTCCTCCGTATTATTCAATGAGGCTTTTGCCTTATATTATCCCTTCTATAAAGAAATGGAAGAGAAGCCTTTTAAGGGAGAGAGATCTGACCGATTTCGCTTCGATGGATATTTGAACCTAAGTCCATCGATTCATAAATTCGGTAACGTATTTATTTACTCAGGACTTAGTGCTGAGTGAGCAATTATTTCAATTCGCAGCATGAGGATACGTGATCGTATTTGCGAATCGAAGCACTAAGCTTCTTGCGATTTTGCTTATAACGATATTGAAAGGAGAAAAAATGAGTCAATATAAGGTTATTTTCTCGCCGGATAGAAGAGAGATTAACGTCGAAGAAGGAATAACTCTTTCAGAAGCGGCTGATCTTGCAGGAGTCCATATCAATAATCTTTGTGGGGGACAAGGGGTATGCGGTGAATGTAAGGTGAGGATTATAAAAGGAATTGTTGAGAAAAGCGCAAAATCTATATCACTCCTCAGCAAGGACGAGATTCAACAGGGATATGCCCTGGCCTGCCAGAGTCCAGTAAGAGATAACCTCGAAGTTGAGATTCCTGTGGAAGCCCGCCTTGAGGGAGAACAGATCCTAATGGAAGGAGAGACTTTGACGTTCAGCATTCCGGAAGAAATAGAGAGACGCCCACAGGAAGAAGCAGGAGTATCCTTTTATAGTCCCCTGACAATGAAGATGCATTTAAAACTGCCTTTACCCACTCTGGAAGATAATTTATCAGACCTCGAACGTATCTATCGAGAGATCCAAAGAAAAGCCAACATCTCAGACCCTGAGATAGAACTTTACAAAATCAGAGGTCTTGCGAGGGTCTTAAGAAAAAGTGAGATGAGAATCACCGTCACATTAGGTAGGAAAAGTAATAAGTTTAAGATCATTCAGATAGAAGAAGGTGATGCCTCAAAGAGGAATTTCGGAATTGCCTTAGACATTGGAACAACCACAGTGGTGGCTCAATTAGTTGACATGAATTCCAAAGAAATCCTTGGAACGAAAGCCTCTCATAACAGACAGAGTCGGTATGGGGAGGATGTCATATCGAGAATCATTTACGCATGTAATAGAAATGGAATGGACCCACTCAATAAGGCAGTCATTGGAAACATTGGAGACCTTGTTAAAAGCCTTGCAAGAGAAAAGGGGATCGAGCTGAATGAGATCACAGCGGCCATGGCGGCTGGCAATACCACGATGACCCATCTCCTGCTGGGGCTGGAGCCTTGTTTTATTCGTACAGAGCCTTATATCCCAACGGCCACGAGTTTCCCGGTGATGAAGGCTTCGGATGTATGGATTCCTATCAATCCTGACGGGCTTCTCGGTGTGATGCCCTGCGTCAGTAGTTATGTTGGGGGGGACATCACAGCAGGGGTTCTGGCATCGGGAATGTGTGACTCTTCGAAAGTTTCCATGCTCATGGATTTGGGAACCAACGGTGAAATCGTTTTAGGAAACTGTGAATGGTTAGTCTGTTGCAGCGCTTCTGTGGGGCCAGCTTTCGAAGGTGGAGGGTTGAAGTGTGGGATGAGGGCCACAAACGGAGCTATTCAAGTCATTTCCATTTCGAATGATCACGTAAATTATTCGACCATCGGAAATTTCAGACCGAGGGGTATTTGTGGATCTGGAGTGATCGATGTCTTGGCCGAGCTTTTAAGAAGTAGACTGATTCAGCCAGATGGAAAATTTAATACAGGAAAAGGCAGTTCAAGAATTCGAAGGACCGACGATGGAGAGGAGTTTGTTATTGTCCGGGCAGATGAATCAGAAACAGGCAATGATATTGCGATCACGGAATATGACATCAGCAACTTAATCAAATCCAAAGGGGCTGTCTATGCAGCGGCAACTATCCTTGCCAAAAGCATCGGTGTTGATTTTAATGACATGGACCGAATTTACATTGCTGGAGGTTTTGGTAATTATCTCAATATCAAGAATGCAATAGGGATCGGTCTCTTACCCGATCTCCCAATGGAGAAGTTTCGATTTATTGGAAATAGCTCATTGGCAGGAGCAAGAATGACCTTATTGTCGAATCACGGCTTTGAAAAGGCCCATGAGATTGCCCAAAAGATGACTTACTTTGAGTTGTCTGTAAATCCGGATTTTATGAACGAATTTATCGCCGCCCTCTTTTTACCCCATACTAACCAACAACTTTTTCCTTCCGTGATGGAGTCCCTCCGATGATGATACAGCGGCGAAAAGGGATAGGAGAAATTTCAAATTAATACAAAGGCATTAAATGAGATGCTGAAACGAGTTCAGCATGACAAAACTAAGGGTGTCATTCCGAACTTGTTTCGGAATCTCGAAGGATACCAATGACAATTAATCAATTCCGTTTGTATTAGTAATGGAATAGATTTATGGAAAGGAAAGCTTATGAAGAATGGTTTAATTTTAAAAGTAAAAGACTTAAATGTTTTGCTCAATGATCAAAGTATTATTGAGAGTCTTTCTTTTGAGGTGAAAAGAGGAGATGCCTTAACCATTTTAGGCCCCAACGGAGCAGGTAAGTCAGTTCTGCTGAAAACTCTACTTGGGTTAATCCCCCATAGGGGAGAGATAGAATGGGCAAAAGGCGTCAAAATCGGTTTCGTCCCCCAGAGGCTACCTTTTATCAAAGATATCCCCTTAAGCATAAAAGATTTTTTCAATTTAAAAGGGTCTCCTGAGAAGGAAACAGAGGCAATCTTAAACTCAGTGGGGTTTAAGGAAGATTTCTCACGGAAGAAAATAGGCGATCTATCTTCAGGACAATTTCAAAGAGTATTAATCGCATGGGGTCTGGTGGGGAATCCGCAGGTCCTCCTTTTCGATGAACCGATGACCGGAGTCGATATCAGTGCAGAAGAGACCATTTACAATCTTTTGGCAAAATTGAAAGGGGAGATGGATTTAACTATTTTGTTAGTAACCCACGATTTAAGTGTCGTTTATAAATTTTCTACCGATGTGATTTGCTTAAATAGACAACCGATATGTTACGGCCCGCCACAGGAGGTTTTGACTCCCGAAAGTTTACAAAGACTTTATGGTGGAGAAGTGAAATATTACCAACACAAACATTAGAGGCGTAATATGGATAATCAATTTTTATTGAGTTTGATCGTTGGAATTTCTGTCGGAGGGGCTGCGGGATACTTAGGATCTCTGATGTTAAGTAGAAGAATGGCTCTGGTGGCCGGTCCACTCGGACATTTGACCTTGCCGGGGATAGCTCTGGCTTTGATGTATGGTTTTGACGTTTCATTAGGGGCGTTTCCCTTTGTTATCTTTGGAATCATTTTGATCTGGCTCTTTGAAATGAGAACGAAATTGCCGATGGAGGCTTTAACAGCCGTCGTCTTCGCCTCAGGGGTGGCTATCACTTTCCTATTTTTGCCTATTGAACAGGCGGAAGCCGCTTTAGTGGGGGATATTTCAAGGGTACGTTTTGCCGAAGCCATTATTTCAGTCGTTTTAGCCTTTCTTCTCTTTTTAGTCGTTAAGAAGATTTACTCTAAAATAGTATTGATTAATATCTCTGAGGAGTTAGCCCAATCTGAGGAAATAAATATTAAAAAATATAATCTCATTTATTTGGGTTGTATCGCAATAATCGTTGCCTTGGGAGTGAAAATGGTCGGGGGCCTGTTAACCGCAGCTTTGGTGGCGATTCCTGCTTCCACTGCCAGAAACCTGAGCCGGAATTTAACTCAATATGGTTTTGGGGCGATGATCATCGGGGGGCTATCTTCTTCCTTGGGGATTTTAACTTTCAAACTTACGGGATTTCCGGCAGGACCTTTAATCATTTTGGCGAGCACTTTAATTTTTCTGATTTCATTAATTTTGAGGAAGTAAACCTCAACGTTGCATTCAATCGGCAGGTACATGTGCCTCCAAAACTTTATGATTGCGGTTTTTTTATAAGTTTTATTCGGAATGGAGAGCTTTTTCCATCGATCATTTATTAAAGAAAGGAGTTGCCCATGGAAAGAATGTTCGAAGAATTCAAACTTGGCACTGCCAAGTTGGTGAACCGGTTCGTGTTTCCACCCATTAAGCTTGCCTATGGCAATCCCGACGGCACGGTGACGGAAAGACAACTCCAATTTTACCGCCAGATCGCCAGAGAAGGTCCCGCGGTGGTTATCGTAGAGCCGGTCTCTGTCACCGTGGAAGGTAAAGAGCATCCCAAACAGCTCTGTATCCATCTTCCCGAAAGCGCAAAGGAACTGAAGAAGATTGTTCGTGTGGTTCAAAAAGAGGGTCGCCTGGCTTGCCTGCATCTGAACCATGCTGGCGCAGCCGCCAATCCCAGGGTTACGGGCACCAAACCTAAGGCCCCTTCAGTCATAACCTGCCCGGCGAGCGGCCAGGAGTCGGAGCCGTTGAGCGAAGAGGAGATAAAGACGATCATTGCAAGCTATAAATCAGCAGCCCAAAAGGCCGTGGAGGCGGGTTTCAACCTGATCGAAATTCAGGCTGGCCATGGCTACCTCCTGTCTCAATTTCTCAATGGCAAAGTCAACAAGAGGAACGATCGTTACGGTCAAAACCGATTGCTCTTTGCAAGAGAGGTCATCTCAAGTGTGAGAGACGGCGCTCTGGACGTGCCCTGCATTGTTAGAATTTCAGGCAATGAGATGTCGCCCGAGTTTGGCATAACCAAAGAGGATCTGTTGCCCTTCCTGAAATTGGCAGAGGAGATGGGAATAAGTGCCCTGCACGTAGGTATGGGAAATGCCTGCTTCAGTCCTCCGTGGTATTTTCACCACGGCAGTCTGCCTGAAAAACCACAGATAGATGCTTTGTCCTGGCTCCGTGCGCAGACTTCATTGCCCCTCATCGTAGCGGGTAGGATGGGGAGAAGGGAAAGGGTTGAGGAAATCTTTGAAAAAGGGCTTGCTGATCTCGTTGCCCTCGGAAGGCCGCTGATTGCGGATACGGAATTGATAGGAAAATGGAAAAAGGGAAAAGATGAAAAGATCATGTATTGCGGTTATTGCCTCCAGGGGTGTCTTCATCGGGTAAGGAACGGAGAGCCTCTGGGCTGTAACTTGAATCCGGAGATCGGTTTGCCACCTTTGGCATTAACACCCGAACCCATGACGGTTCTCGTCGCCGGAGGAGGCCCTGCCGGTATGAGCGCAGCCTTATATATGACCAGGTGCGATCACCAGGTCACAATTGTCGAGAAGTTAGATCATCTCGGAGGGCAATTCGCTCTTGCATGGCAGGCCACGGGCAAGAAGACCATGGAAGAAGGGTTAGAGAGTTTGGTCCGTGCTGTAAAGGAAAACGTAGCTTTGGTAATTTTGAACAGGGCTGTAGATGCAGCCCTTGTTAAAGAGCTTCAGCCGGATCTTCTTGTATGGGCAACGGGCCCTTTACAAAATATCCCTGATATCCCGGGACTCAGTAATCAGCATACCATCACAGCTTTAGAATTTTTCACTGGTAAAAAGGAGGTTCGTGGCCCGAGAGTTCTTTTAATTGGGGCTGGAAGAACGGGTATCGAAATTGTCGAGAAATTGGGAGAAAGGGGCTATGAGGTAGTAGCCACAAAGCGGACAGACCCTATCGGGGGCATGATGGAAATGATTAACAGGAACCTGACCTTGATGCGGATAGGGCAGATGCCAAAGGTAACCTTGATGCCACATACGACAGTCAGGGCATTTTCACCCCGTGCGGTTGATATAGAACAGGATGGGATAAGGATGTCCCTCGAGCCTTTCCAGACAGTTGTTCTGGCATCAGGCATGGTATCGGCCCTGGCGCCTGATGAAGAAATCCGTAAGAGTGTCTCCAAGATAGAAATTATCGGCGATGCCAGGGATGTCCAGGATATCTTCAGCGCCATGCAGGCAGGCTACCAGTTAGCCGTAAGGTATTAAGGGGAAGCGAAATGGAGAAACAGGAGGAATTACGAATCCTTAAAGCCAGGCTCCAGGCGCTCGGATCTCAACTCCTTTTTTAGAGAGGCGAGTCAGAGAAATTGAACATAGGCCCAGACCCTCTTTCTTCAAAGCTATTGTTGCCCCGGAGAGATGTCTGGGGTGCGGGGTATGCGAAGCTAACTGTCCTGCCGGGGCAATTGTTGTCGAGAGGACCGCATAGATTAATACTGAGCGCTGCATCGGCTGTGGACATTGCGAGGTATGTCCTCAGGGAGCAATCTCATTGCGTGCCGGAAGATTTGACCGTAAAGGAGAGGCTGGAAGGATCTTTTGAAATGCCTTACTTAGGAGGCTATGAGGAGGTGGAGAAATGGCGACGATGAGTGGAAGGGAATACATTGAGTCCCTCAGGGCCCTTAAACCGGAGGTCTATTTTTTGGGCCAGAGGATCAAGAATATCGTTGATGAACCAATGTTTCAGCCCCATCTTCATGCAGCGGCTATGACCTATGAGCTGGCTCATCATCCTGAATATGAAGAGATCATGACCGCTACCTCTCATTTGACAGGCGAAAAGATTAACAGATTTACCCATGTCCACCATGGTATCGATGATCTGGTCAAAAAAGTGAGGATGATGAGGCTTCTCGGTCAAAAGACCGGCACCTGTTTTCAGCGTTGTGTTGGCTTAGATGGCCTGAATGCTATCTACGTGACCACTTATGATATCGATCAGAAATATGGGACGGATTACCATGAGCGATTCAAGAAATACCTGCTGGAGGTACAAAAAAACGATTGGATGCCTGCAGGGGCCATGACGGATGCCAGGGGCGATAGAAGCCTTCGTCCTAGTAAGCAGAAGCATCCTGATGTCTACCTCCACATAAAGGAAAGATTGGAGGATGGGATCATCGTTTCCGGGACCAAGGCCCATATTACGGGTGCTATCAACAGCCACGAGATCATTACCATGCCCACCAGGACCATGACCGAAGAAGATAGGGATTATTCTGTCTCTTTCGCTATTCCCGCTGATACAAAGGGCGTTACGTTCGTTTTCAGCAGGCAGACGAATGATACCAGGCGATTAGACGGGGTGCTTGATGCCGGAAATTCAAAGTATGGTATCGTAGGTGGGGAGGCGGTGATCATCTTCAGGGATGTATTTGTCCCCTGGGGGAGGGTGTTCATGGCGGGTGAGTATGATTTTACGACCGAACTTGTAGAGACCTTTGCTGGATACCACAGGAGTAACTACGGGGGTTGCAAGGTGGGTCTGGCTGATGTGGTCATAGGCGGATCGAGTTGGATAGCCGAGGCCCACGGCATCGGCAAGGCCTCCCATATCATTGATAAACTGACAGAAATGATCGCGATGGCAGAGACCTGCTGGTCCTGCACCTTAGCCTGTTCTTATGAAGGATACAGAACTCCCTCCGGGGCATATCACATCAATCCCCTCTTAGCTAATGTGACCAAACTAAACATCACAAAGATGGTCTATGAATGGATGAGGTTGGGCCAGGACATAGCGGGCGGAAAGATTATTACACTGCCATCAGAGAAGGACCTCGATAACCCTGAGTCGGGAAAGATTTTGGAGGAATGTTTTTCCGGCAAGGATGGATTTTCATCTCGGGATATCATCAAGATGTTAAGATTGGTCGAGAATATGTCTGTCGGGGCAGGGCTTCCCGAGGCCATGCATGGAGCAGGTTCTCCCGCAGCCCAGAAGATCATGATTGAAAGGAGAAGCGGGATAGAAAAGAAGATAGAGCTTGCCGAGACCATAGCGGGCATAAGAAAGGATAGGGACTTCGAAACCATCGTCGGTAAGGATGAAAAGACGCATTGGGATGAAGTCAGGAAAAAGATAGAAGAACGCAGGGTACAGATATATTAGTGACCCGTGGCTTATAAGGTGTCTTCCCGTCCATGTTCACAGTTGGCGTAAGGTACTGCGGTGGATGTAATCCCGAGATAGACAGATTAAGGATAGTGATAGAGCTGCAAGAGGGCCTCAGAGAGATGGGCCACCAGATAGATTTCACTACCGAGGGGGAAAGGCCTGTTGACGCGGTCCTTCTTGTAAATGGATGTAAGCACGCCTGCCTTGAGGAAAAACAGGTTGCGTCTGATTGTGGTCATCCCGTGATATCGGTAAGGGGTGAGATGATCGATGATCAGTACGTTGAAGAAGGTGATATAATAAAAATATTAATCAAAAGGATTCGCTCTTTTATCTAAGCGACTCCTCTTGTTGTTTGAAAGGCCAAATTAAGGAGGTGAACAACTGTGGAAATTTCGGAATGGAAAGCAGTCCTTGAGAGGGAACGTGAGGAGAAGAATAGATTCTTTGCGACACATCGGCAATCACCGATACCACCTGAGCTGGCCGGTATCTCGACCTTGAACCTGAAAGGGACCATACTCCTGAAGGTAGATGGATTCTCGACTTCAATAGAGCATATAATCCCTGGTGTATTTATAGCAAGGACTATACCTGCCCGCTTGTACCCCCGGAAAACTGGCTTGAGGATCTGGGAGAGAAACTTGACAAGTTATAAAAGGAAAGTCGAGGTCTGGTATGAGCAACACTGAAAGAGAAAAAATTAAGATATTACTAAACCATTGGATTGAACATAATAAAGAGCACAGCCAGGAATTCAGGGAATGGGCGGAGAAGGCAAAAGGACTCGGAGAGGCTGAAACTTGTGATGACATATTGGAAGCAGCTCAAGACATGGATAAATCAAACGGACCTTTACTACGAGCCTTAAGGAGATTTGAGGGCAAAGGAGGATAAAATGTGTTTATTGCAAGAGGAGAAGAAGGAGGCAGTATGAGCAAGGTCATAGAAATCACGGATCAGACTTTTGAGAAGGAGGTTTTAGAGGCAGACTTTCCCACAGAGGTCGATTTCTGGGCGCCATGGTGTGGCCCTTGTGTTAGGGTTTCACCCATCTATGACAAACTTTCAGGAGAATATGAGGGCAAATTTAAATTCTGCAAAATTAATGTGGATGAGAATCCCCAAATGGCAACGAAATACCAGATCATGAGCATCCCAATGCAAATGTTCTTTGTTGATGGCCAGAAGGTGGATGAAATCCTCGGTGCAGTTCTTGAAAGCGTGATTCGATCGAAGGTTGAGGATATTCTAAAAAGGTTCCCGACTGATGAAAAGAAAGGCTTAAAATAATTTTTGTCCCTTTAAAATCTCTGGGAAAGCGGGAATCCAGATTGAAAAGGCTGGATTCCCCCGTATCAAGTACGGGGCAGGATTATCGAGTCCGAAATGACAAAATGTGTAAAGTCATTTCTGAGACAGTACACTAGCTACAGGGGGAACATTTGTAACCATAAAGGGATGAGATCGGAGGCAAAACTATGGTAACGGAGGAACAAGTAAGACAAAGCCTGGAAGCGGTACTGGTGCCAGCCGTCAAACGCAGCATCGTCGGGATGAACCTGGTACGTGAGGTCAGCACTTCCGATAAAAAAGTAAATGTTACTCTGGCATCCACCGGGCTGATTCCGGGCGCACAGGACTGGATTAAAACCAAGGCCAGGGAAGCCATTGAGAAGCTGCCTGAAGTCAATGAGGTGAAGGTCGAATATGTGGACGCCAAGGCAAAGGACCTAAACCATATAGACAACATTCTCGCCGTAATGAGCGGCAAGGGGGGAGTGGGCAAGTCTTTAGTATCAGGCCTGCTTGCCATTGCACTGAAGCGTAAAGGGTATGAGGTGGGTATCCTGGATGCCGATATCACCGGCCCCAGTATACCCAGGATGTTCGGCCTCAACGTTCGGCCAAGCGGTAACGAAAGTGGAATACTGCCGGTACCGTCGAGGTTAGGGATTGAGATCATGTCCATTAATCTTCTCCTGCCCAGTGAGGATGACGCTGTTATCTGGCGCGGACCTCTCATAGGAAATACCATCAAGCAGTTCGGCGAGGAGGTACTCTGGGGAACACTGGATTATCTGATCATAGACCTGCCTCCAGGCACTGCGGACGCATCGCTCACGGTGATGCAGTCCTTTCCAATTTCGGGAGTCATTGTGGTTTTCACTCCCCAGGACCTTGTTGAGATGATTGTCAAAAAGGCAGTGAATATGGCACGGGAGATGAATAAGCGCATCCTGGGTGTAGTCGAGAACATGAGTTATCTGTATGTGCCGGAAATAGATAAGAAAATTGAGATTTTTGGTCGGAGTCGGGGAGAGGAGATGGCCCGTGGTGCTAGAGCACCATTGCTGGGTCAGTTGCCCATAGAGCCGGAAATAGCTAAGCTTTGCGATGAGGGCAATATCGAACGCTATGACGGTGAAATTGTGACCAAGCTGGGTGAATCTCTTGCCCGAGTGCTGCCAGCTGCAGTGAATTAGGAGGGTATGATGGCTTCATCATGGCAGAAGTTCGAAGAACTAATTAAGCAGGAAATGAGAAAGATATACTCCGAAGCCGTTGTCGAGCACAGCATGGATCCGAGAAACCTGGGCGAGCTTGAGGACGCCAATGGCTTTGCCAGGGTTACCGGCCCATGTGGCGATACCATGTCGATGTGGCTCAAGGTGAATGGTGCTACCATTATCAACGCCAGTTTCATGACTGATGGCTGTGGTACCACCATTGCCTCCGGCAGCATGGTCACCGAGATGGTCAAAGGCAAGAGTATCAGCGAAGCCCAGAAGACAACGCAGCGCGATGTACTGGATGCCTTAGGTGGGCTGCCTCAGGAAAGTGAGCACTGCGCCCTTCTGGCTGCAAATACCCTCAAAGCAGCCATAAGAGATTACATCGCAACGGAACAAGAGCCCTGGAAAAGAGCATACCGCAAGTATTAAGGAGGATAAGAGAATGGCGCCCGTAGTTTCTATAGTTGGCAAATCATAAGCAATGTGGTCCTGGCTATGGCCTCCTGCCTCAAAGGTGTCGGAGAAATACAGAATCTCAAGATATTTGTGAAGAAGGAGTAACCATGAGTTTGGAAAATGATTACAGCATGAAAGGGAAACGCGGACGTCCTTTTGAAAATTGAATCTGAAAAAACGAGGAGAGAGAAATGTTGCGTACTAATCTTAAGCATCTTGAGACTGAAGAGGAAACACGAGAGGTGTTGAAAAACAACGAGAATGTGGTCATCTGCTGTGGCCGGATGGGACCAATGTGTACTCCGGTATATGCTATACTGAGTCAACTTGAGACCCAGTATCCGCATGTGCATTTCTATGACCAGGACTTCGATATTCCGGCAGCCAGATTTATTAAACGTCTTCCCGAGTGTGCCTCGTTTATGGGACTCCCGTTTACGGTGTACTTTAAGAAAACAAAGGTGGTAGCCGCTACTACCAGCATCCAAACCAAGGACCAGATCACTCAAATACTGGACAGGGAATTCGGTCCACATTCATGAGTTTACAAATCGAGCTAACAACTTTTTGATGTCGAGAATTTTTGTGTCGAACCATTAATGAGACCGGGCGATGGCTTTTGGACGAACATGATCGTAGAGTCCAGCACCGGCGGGGGAACGCCGACGGTTCGATTTAATAGCCTTTTCTCGATTAAGTCAGAGGGTAAGAATTTGGTAAAGAAAAGAGATGGAAATGCGAAAAAAGAAGCATTTTTCAACACCACTCGGGCTTTCAAGAAAAGCCTTCCCATTCTGATGGGTGTGCTCATGCTTTTGGCCCTGGTAGATGCGCTAATTCCCAAACAGACCTATCGTTTAATTTTTTCAGGAAACTGGTTCTTCGATCCCTTGATGGGTGCGGCGCTCGGAAGTATTTCCGGGGGCAATCCTCTTACGAGCTACATTATTGGGGGTGAGTTGCGCCAGGAGGGGGTCAGCATGCTGGCCATCACAGCCTTCATTGTTTCATGGGTAACGGTTGGAATCATTCAGCTACCAGCCGAAGCGGTCATGTTAGGAAAGAGATTTGCGATCGTTCGAAACGCAGTCAGTTTCTGCACTTCAATCGTCATTGCAATTTTCACTGTTCTGACCATTGGAATAAAATGATAAAAAAAATAATTGAGAAAGTCGGAGTCGGCGAAGCATTCCTTTTCTTAGCCGTGATTGGCTATGTGATCCTCGGGATTTTTGATTTTGCTCTGTTGAGGGATGTTCTGTACGTGCTGATAAGACTCATTGTGCGAATTGCCCCCATTCTGTTGATCGTCTTCGTGGTTATGTTTTTCACCCATCTATTTTTCGAGGGCCAAAGGATCGTCAGGTTCTTGGGAAAAGGATCCGGCTTCGGAGGCTGGATGGTCGCCATTGTGGGGGGCATCGTGTCGTCAGGCCCCATCTACATGTGGTACCCGCTGCTGAGTGATTTGAAAGAGAAGGGGATGAAAGATTCCCTCATTGCCAGTTTTCTATACAATCGGGCCATCAAAATTCCCTTGCTTCCCATGATGGTTCACTATTTTGGATGGGATTTCACTCTTGCCCTGTCGATCTACATGATTCTTTTTTCCGTGGTCAATGGAGTCATTGTTCAACGCCTGACCCAGCGAGGACCAGAGGGATGAAAATAGCGGTCGCCGCAATAGGCAAAGACGAGACTTCCGAGGTTAGCCCCCGGTCGGGACGGTCGAAATTCTATTTGATCTTCAATGAGAGGGGGGATCTCCTCGAAGTGATATCCAATCCCTTCAGCCGGGGGGGTGGCGGTGCCGGTTTTGGGGTGGCTAAAATGCTGGCGGACAAAGATGTGGATATCGTAGTTGGCAGACAAGTCGGCGAACATATGGACGAAATTCTTAAGATGAGAGGGCTGAAGTATTACGAGATGACCGGAACTGCGAAGGATGCGGTGGCGCGGATCCTTGCTCAAGAAGGAAGGGATTCCTGATCTATGATTCCCCGATCGTATGTCATCATTGGATGCGGACATTTCGGAGGTTGCGCTGTAGAGAAACTTCACAGAAAAGATCCCCATTCGAAAATCATAGTCGTTGATAAGAGCAAGGAGGCAATCAAGAAAATTTCTCATCTTCCCGCTGAAACAGTCATTTGTGACGGGCTTTTATATCTTAAAAAATTCTTTTCGGAAGGCCGATCAGCGAATTATATCGTTCCGGCAGTTCCTTTTCACCTTGCCTTCGAATTCATTCTGTCCAGGTTAAAACCAACGGGAGCAAAAAGGAGAAAGGTCTCCATCCTTCCTGGTGTACCCAACCCTATGAGGGGCAAAAAAGGTGATCTTTATACCAGCCTGGCCAACTTCTTCTGTCCAGAAGATTGCCCGGAACCTGCTCAATATTGCACTCTAACAAAGGAAAAACGCAGAAAACCCCTCTATAAAATTTTAATGGATTTGAGAGGACCTTTTGAGTCAAAGGTGATTCGGAGCCACCAGCTGGGACCGGGAATGGGAGGATTTCGATATATGGATCTGCTGGATTTATTACAAGATCTTAGAGAAATAAAAACTCCGGGACGTCTCATCCTGATCAGCACCGCCTCCCGTTGCCATGGCGTAACCTCCGCCATATTAGTCTGACGTGAAGCAGGCGGGATATGGGATTTGAGTGAGTGGAACTCGAAAGTATTATTTGGTGTTGGAAAACAACCAAGAAAAAGGATTTGAGTGATGAAGAAAATCAAAATAGAAGATGCTGTTGGCATGGTGCTCGGTCATGATGTTACACAAATTATACCAGGGCAATTCAAAGGACCCAAGTTCAAACGGGGTCATTTGATACGGGAAGAAGACATCTCAGAATTCTTAAACATCGGCAAGGAACATGTGTATGTGATGGAATTAAAAGCCGGAGTCATTCATGAGGATGAGGCCGCGCTTCGATTAGGCAGGGCATTCGGAGGGGAAAATGTTGACTTGACCGGGCCATCCGAAGGTAAGATAACGTTCCTGTCAAAGATAAATGGAATATTAAAGATAAACTTATCCTTGCTTCACCGTATCAACCTCTCAGGTAATATCATCCTTTCTACACTCCACCGGCATACTCCCTGTGCCCCAGGGATGGCAGTGGGGGCGACTCGAATTATCTCTCTTACCGCTCCGGAAAGGCAGATTGAGAAGGTAGAAAACTGGTGTAAGAAATATGGACCCGTCGTTGAAATTCTTCCTTATCGGGCGCTGAATGTCGGGGTAGTGGTAACAGGAAACGAGTTCTTTCATGGAAGAATCGAGGACCGATTCGATGACAGGGTCGGTAAAAAAATTATTGACTTTGGCTCTCGTGTGGTGAAGAAAAGGATCGTCCCAGATGACATTTCTCAGATCTCTAACGCATTGTCTGAACTTAAAGACGAACCCGTTGACCTCATACTCGTCACCGGTGGTCTTTCCGTCGACCCCGATGATGTCACACGGGCGGGGATCAAAAGGGCTGGCACAAAGATCATCTTTTATGGCACTCCAATTCTACCGGGAGCTATGTTTCTTTACGGGATCCTTGGGGAAAAACCGGTTCTTGGCCTTCCGGCTTGTGTCTTTCACCATAGTGCTACTTTATTTGATATTATCTTCCCAAGAATCCTGGCCGGTGAAGGTCTCAACAGAAAAGAGATTAGCCTTCTTGGCCACGGAGGCTTATGTCAGAATTGTGATCCATGCCATTTCCCTGTGTGCCCTTTTGGGAAGGGATAGAATTCATTCGAAGAGAGGAGGACGTTTATGTCTTTTGAAACGATTCTTATCGAAAAGCGAGATAAAATTGGCATTCTTACCCTTAATCGACCACAAAAGTTTAATACCTTCAATACTCGATTGGCCGAAGAACTAAATGCCGCCTTGCGCAAATTGGATGAAGACAATGAGATCCGAGTGGTCATCATCAAAGGAGCAGGCAAAGTCTTTTCAACAGGGATTGATGTGAGTGAATTTCATGGAAAAACCCCTTCCGAGTACCATAAGTGGCTAACCCTCATGGATCAAATGCACCTCACCATCGCTTCCATGGGGAAACCAGTAATCGCTATGGTCCATGGATATGCGGTTGCCAACGGTGCCGGACTGATGGCCGCTGCCGATTTTGCCATTGTGGCCGAAGGCACTCAAATCGGAACCACAGCGATTAATGTAGGATTGCTATGTACCGGACCAATCATTCCCATGAGTTATGGCCTCGGCAAGAAGAAAACCCTGGAGATGCTCTTGAGCGGAGACATGATTGATGCCAGAGAGGCAGAACGATTGGGTCTGGTGAATAAAGTGGTGCCGGCTGAAAAATTGGAAGAAGAAACCTTTGCCTTTGCCCAAAAGCTAATCGACAAAAGCCCTGTCGCCATCCAGATGGGGAAAAATTTCTACTACCAGATGATCGATATGCCTTTTCGTCAAAGATTTGTCCTCAATAGCGAAGCGATGACTAGGTTATGCACGACTGAAGATGCTCGGGAAGGAGTAAATGCCTTCATCGAAAAACGCCAGCCTATATGGAAAGGAAAATAGAATGATTGCAGGAAGAGGACTCAAACCGAAGCAGATTGAAACTCAGAGAACGAAAGGAAGAAACGCATGAAAAAAGCAAATAGCGCAGAATTGGCCGAGAAAGCCTACAGACTGGGCAAGGAATATGAAAGAACCTATAGAGGGTGCGGTCAGTGTGTGATGGCTGCACTCCAAGATATCCTGGACATTAGAAATGATGATGTATTTAAAGCAGCAACTGGTCTGGCCGGGGGAACTGGATTAACCGCCGACAGTGGTTGCGGAGCCTATATAGGGGCCGTTCTGGTCTTAAGTTCACTGGTGGGGAGAGAGAGAAATAATTTCTCCGATCCCGAGGGAAATCGCTTCAAGACCCATGAGCTCGCCAGAAAGTTTCGGGAGAAATTCATCCAGGAGTATGGCTCAGTCGTCTGCCGAGATATCCAAACCAAAATTCTGGGTCGATACTACTATCTTGCAGACCCCCAGGAGTATGAAAAATTCCATAATGCCGGAGCCCACGATGTCCATTGCCCTGAGGTCGTGGGCAAGGCGGCCAAGTGGATGGCTGAGATCCTCCTGGAAGAAAACTTAATTTCTGAATAAAGGTCCGATTGGGAACCATAGGAGTTTCATCCTGACATGTGTTTTATATCCCAGAAGATAACCTCTCTTCCAACAGGATCCAGGATTGACAGGGGTCTTCACCGTGGGTATTCTCTTTTTGAACTCTGCAGATGAGAGATTGGAAATTGTTCGCGGGATGAACTGCACAGGCTTTGCGCGAGAGGGAGGACAGAAATGGCAGTATTTGATCATATTCCAATGGGAGAAGAAGGGCTGAAAGAAATCTATCAGTGGTTGGATGATTGGGCGGCCAAAAATAAGGGTATAGCTCGTAAAGAAGTTATTGGTAAGTCTCCCGATCATTGGGATATTCCAGCAGTCTTTATTACGAACGAGAATGTTCCAAATGATGATAAACAGATTGCTGTGATTACATTAGGGAGGCACGGTCAGGAATTCGGAACCCGTGTTGTGGGACCTGAGATCATTCGTTACTTGTGCAGTAATGATGCAGAGGAAATAAGAAAGACACAAGTTGTCATCGTTGTCCCCGTCGTGAATCCGGAAGGATTTGTTCTGAATGAATTTCGCTCTTCGATGACGAGTCTTACAAAGACCGAACGCCTTGTGTTGGGAGGACTTTTCAAGGAGTTCCCGCCCGATATGATGATCGATTTCCACAGTCTCGGCAAATCAGCAGGGTCAAGATACGATCGAGGAGATATGGAAGTCATCATCCCCGCCAATACAACCAGGTGGGCCATGGACGAACAGATTCATCAATATGTCGCGCGAGAAATGCAGAAGGCCGCAGAGTCTGAAGGTTGGCCTTATGAAATCCATACGCTCGAGGATTTAGCGACGTACTATTTCGGTGACACAAAAATAGGGAATATGCCCTGGACATCCCTGAAGGAGAAAGTGTACTTACTTCATATGCAGGATTTCTACGATAACTACCATACACCTGAAGAAGACCAATATACGAACTATACCTGTGGACCCGCTTACCTAAAATGGCATACATTAGTCTTTGGTATCGAAACCAATCATTACGCCTTATCCCGGGCTGGTGATATCGCCTTAAGCGGTCTGGTCCCCTGTTCAGCTCTTTTAAAAATGGGAAGCACCCGCTTGCCCTGGGAGAAAGGCAGGGATTACCCTGTCAATATTTTGCACGGCGATTTTCGCATTTCCATAAGGCCTTTGGGCAATAATGTGAGTGAACGCCGTGCATCACGAATCAGAATTTGGAATGAGAGGAAAAACTTCAATCTTCCGCAACGTGAGATGGTAGATCAAGAAACAACGATAGCAAGGGTGCGATATTTTGGGTGGGATCTTCCCATGGAATTTGCTCTTTGCTTGCGTATGAGACAGAACAACATCAAAAGCGTCACTACCCGCGGCAAGGAGGTTCAATTCGAAACATTTAGGGATAACTGTTCAACTTTCGTTCATATTCCGATAATCATGGAAAAAGCTGGAACTATCGAATTCGCCATCAAACATTCTTATCAATAAACGGTATTTGTAAAGCAATGAAGACACTTATTTAAGGGGGTAGATTCAATGGGCTTAAAGGACAAGTATGCCATCGTAGGAATAGGGTATACGCCTCAGGGGCGTATTTCCGATCGAACATCACTCAGCTTTCACCTCGAGGCGTGCGTAAACGCCATCGCTGATGCAGGGCTACGAAGAGAGGATATGGATGGGCTTATCTGTTATCGCTTTTTTCCACCTGCCTCAAACGAGGGTCCGGTGACCCCTTATCTGTTGGCCCAGCATCTCGGGCTTTCTCCCACTTATCTGAGCCAGGATGCCAATTGATCCAGGAGCCACATCCAGCACGCAGTTGGCGTGCTTGAGGCAGGTCTTTGCAACTATGTGGTTTTGTCCTATGGTCACAATGCCTTTTCCAGTGATAGTATGAGGCGCATGCTTTTGGAAAGGAACGCAGACGATGCAGTATTCGGCCACTTTGGAGCCGCAGCAGGCTATGCCCTTGCGGGGCGGAGAGCCATGCATACCTTCCGCACGGGCCCAGAAACATGGAAACACATCGCTGTCGGGCAGAGGAAATGGGCCAACCTGAATCCTGTCGCCACCATGTATGACCGCCCAATGACTTTTGAGGATTACTACAACGCTAGGTGGATCGTGGAACCCTTTCGTCTTTTTGATACCTGTCTGATGACAGATGGCGGAAGGGCTATGATCATCACCTCCGCCGAAAGGGCGCGCGATCTGAGACACCCTCCTGTTCTCATCATGGGAATGGGACAGAATAACCCTTCCTATGATGTTCATCAGGCAACTCACCTTGCCGGGCCAACAGGAGCAAAGAAGGCGGGCGAGATGGCGTTAAGGATGGCAGGGATTACATTAGATGATATCAATGCCTGTGAGATCTACGACTGTTTTACCTATACCGTGGAGATTACTTTACAAGACTATGGATTCTTTGGACCTGGTGAGGGCGAGGATTGGCTCCAAAACGGGACCATTGAGCCTGGTGGAAGGATGCCAGTTAATACCTCTGGAGGACAGCTCTCTGAGGGTTATTACATGGGTCTTACGCCTCTATCAGAGGCGGCCATGCAGCTGATGGGCCGATGTGGAGAAAGACAGCTGGGTCCGACCACCAACACGAAGTCGCCCGAGATCATCTTGTGTAGCGACAATGGCGGGATACTGCAGACCCATAGTTGCATCGTCTTAAGGAGGTCGTGAATGGGCGAATACAATAAACCGCTTCCCAACATTAACGGCGACAGTAAGGAGTTTTGGGCCGGTTGCAAAGGGCACGAATTAAGATTCCAGAAGTGTAAAGCCTGCGGCCATGTCCGCTGGCCAGCCTCCCTCATCTGCCCGATTTGTTATTCCAAGGAGACGCAATGGATTGTCGCGGGAGGAAAAGGTAAGATTTACACCTTTGTTGTCTATCATGTGGCCTACCATCCGGGATTTGAGAACGACCTTCCCTATGTGGTGGCGGACGTGGAGCTGGAGGAGGGGCCTCGCCTCCTCACAAATATCGTGGGCTGTCGGCCTGACGAGGTGAAATGCGAGATGCTCGTGGAAGTGACGTGGGAGGACATCACAGAGGAATTCAGTTTGCCCAAGTTTAGGCCATCCTGGTAAACCTTCAGGTTTAACATAGGGGTTATACTTCCGTTTGGGCGGCGGGGTTTATAATTTCAAACCAAAGAAAATTCTTGACCTCACGGAGGCCTTCGTTACGAAACAGCATGACTACCCAAATGGAAAGGGAAATGGACTGATAAATTATTTTTTGATTTTTGTGAAGAGGAGGAACAGAAGGAAACTGCTCACTTTGATTATCGCCACCATGAAGCAGGATTCTTTTAGACCCAGAATAGGCAGAAGGAGGACACCCCCGAGTAGCCCTCCAAAGAACCCTCCAAAAAGATCCGCTCCATAAAGCAATCCGGCAGTTTGGCCGAGGGTCCCTTCTTTTGGGTGAGTGTCCATATAAATCTTGGTTGCAAGAGGAAACTGGAGACCGACCAAAGTCCCACACAGAAATGACATCATTAAGAAGGTCACATAAAATAGGACATAGATAGTGGTTTTCTCAACGTGATAGGATGGAATGGGGAATATAAATGGGAGAAGGGAAGAAAAGCAGATGACCCATAATTCCATGATTAGAAATAGTGAAGAATCCTTTTTTATCTTTTCCAAGCGTTGGGAAATGTAAAGGCTACTGAGTGCAACGCCTACCATAAAGGCGGTGACTAGGAGGCCAATCTGATGGTAGAGGAAGCCATAAATGGTTTGAAAAGTAAAGATGATGGCTAGACCTAACATCATATCCGCAAAACCGGATGTGAATATGGCATAGGGAATGGAATACCTGGAAATATGAGGTTTCTTGATGAAAATGGCGAAAAGGAGGAAAGTCAAGATGGTTGTCAAAGTGATGGTCAGCTTAAGACTAAATCCCTCAAACCATTTAAATATCCTTGTTAGATAGGGCGAGGAGAGGGCGTTCCAGTAAGAAAGATTGAAAAAAACAGCTATTGGATGAAAATCGGAATTAATGCGAACCCTTCTTCCCTCCACTGATTGCATAAACCATCTCAGCCATCTTTCATGAAGCCGGTATTCTATATAAGTCTTGGTAAATAAGTTGGTTTTGATTTTTCTCTCTTCAAACCGTTTGATCATTTCTTCTGCATTTACCCTTTTAAGTTGAATAGAGTCTGAGGCGAGGTAGAGATTGGTATCACCCGGGATGATTCTCACATACCGATAAACGCTCTTTAGGGTGTCTAAAATACACCCATTCAGATCTTTTAATTCTGGACTGAGATAGGTCAATGAACCAGGAAGGGTTAAAACAATGATCCCATCTGGGTTTATCTTCCTTTTGGCTTCCGAAAAAAATTCGGATGAGAATAGTCTGTTCGTCTGCAATTCTTGAGGTGAAGAAATTCCCATGAAGATGATATCGAATCGATCTTGTATCCTTTTGACAAAGAACCGTCCATCCATATAATGAATCTTCACCCTTTTGTCTGAAAGCTCGGTTCTGGTTAATGGCGTTGAAAATTTTTGTATCAACTTCAGGAGGAGGGGATCAAGTTCAACATAATCCACACGAATCACAGGATATTTTAAGATCTCATGGATCATGCCACCCGCCCCGCCGCTCAGGATCAAAACGGATCTTGGTTTTTCGTGGAGGAGCATGGGGAAGTGAACGAAATCTTCGATGGAAGCTATGTCAGGAACAGGGGTGGTTATAGAAGGTACTCCATCGGTAAAAAAAGTGAATTGCTCGGCCCTTTTCGTGACGGTGATATTCCCGTAGATGGAGTTTTCATTGTGGATGGCATTTAACCTTCTCCACTGCAATTGGATGGAAGATAAATGAATCTCTTTGGATGCCGGGGTCAAAAACAAATAGGTAAAAAAGAATGTGAGGATGACCGAAAGGCTCCATAAGCCATTTCTAAGTTGAACGAATCGTAGTGCGTTTTTTGGCCAGAGGAGGAATATCGAAATGAGGGTATTCGTTAAGGAGATCGTAAAGGCGATTTCAAAGGAATTGAGATATTGAATTAGAAGGAAGGTTATGAGTAAACCGCCGATAATAGATCCTATCGTTTCGAGGACGTAGACTTTTCCAATGGAAGAGACATCTTCTCTGACGTATTGGGAGTAAAGTTTACAACCGTAAGTGAAAAGGGCACCATGGGGAAGGACGACAAGCAGAAGGATAGAGAACGAAGAGTAAAATATAGGGGCAAAGCCCACTGCCTCTCCTGGTGTGGCAATAAGGATATTTTTGAATGTCCGAGAGAGGTAGATAGCAAAAGGGAAGGCCATGGAAAAAATCAGTTGAAACAATACATAAATTTCAATTTTTCTTTCAGTCTTTTCGACGGATTTGCCAATGAAGAAAGATCCGATTGCTTCCAAGATCAGCCAGTTAGCGAGAATGATTCCAAGAGTAAGTTCATTGCCGAAAAAAGAGACGAGGAGCTCTCTTAATAGGACAATTTGAGCAACGATACCGCTCATTCCCATGATGAGCAAAGAGACCTTAAAGGATTGAACCTTCATATTTCTAATTGGGACCCTGAAATCGCTCTTACTTGTTTGGTCAGATATCAGAACGGTAACAAAAAACAGGATGGGGGTCAATGACTATTGACTTCTAAACTCATTCCACATTAATTTATTGATATGGGCCCGATATATGGAAATCCCCATCCAGTCCCAAATGCACGAGACGGGGATTTTTCCAGTTTTGTAGAGCAAGTTTCTGCACGCTCTCCGCCGCATATCTCTTTGCTTTCCCAGACAACTCCGGGGCGCAATTGGCTAAGAAAGGTCTCATTAGGGCAAAACTTTCTCCGTATTTCGGTTTGCTCGATGGGGGGAAATCCAATGTGAACTGTGTCCAAGGCGATGCCGCGTTCCCAATGGTAAAAGGGGTTTTTGCAGAGTGCGAGAGAACCGGGAGGGGAAATATTATAGCCTATCTATCCTCTATACAAACTCAGGAGTCTCCCGCCTACACCCGTTTAAACACTGGAGGAAGCGCGAGCAATGGCTCTGTCTTGCGGCCTTGAATATGTCTATATCGGGAATATCCCGGGCCATGAGGGAGGGCACACCTTCTGCCCGATGTGCAAGAAAATGGTAATTCAACGGATAGGATTCATGGTTGGAGAGACCCATCTGAAGAGTGGAAAGTGTGGATATTGTGGAAAACCCCTACCAGGCATCTGGACAAAATTATAGATGCTCCAGGTCCCATCATTTTCTCTACCCAAATACAGGTATGTTCGCCCCAACATATCCGGGGGATAAGATATTTAAAAACATTGATAGAATCGTAAAATTTCATTTGCAATATCAAGAAAATAAATTATCTACAACTGGAGGGAACCCCTTTGGGGGGCTCCCTGTTCGCCACCAGGCAGGCCAAATTAGGTTTTTTAAAATCTAAAGGCTATCCCTGCAAGGATTGTGAAATCAGTCTCTGGTTTATTCAGCCCGCCTTTGACGCCGAAATCGATATCAAGGTTTTCTGATATGGAATAAATTACTCCCCCAAGAATGAAGGCAGGATGTCTAGTTGATGCTTTTTCAGGATTTCGCTCTATTCCGATGTTACCAACCAACTTGAGGTTCTTTACCACCTCCAATTCTGATGCAAGGGATACATGCCATAGGTCTTTCCTATTCGCTTCTCTATCTTCCCGAAGTTTATATTCATTGCGCATATATCCGAGGTTAAAATGAAACGCCCACGGCCCTAACTCTTTTGTTGTTATAAATGCAAGGCCATAGGAGGGCCTGCCGCTGCCAAGCCCTTTCTTTTCGTTGCCTGTGGGGAAGGTAATGCCCGGCTTCAAGGCAAAACCCAGACCATCTTTTTCGTAAAATCTCCATTTGACTTCGAGCGACAGATCAGATATTCCGCTTTCTCGAGAAGTCAATTCGCCATCTTCCTTGATCCTGAACCACTGATATGGCATCCCGATCACAATATCGGTATTATTTAGAATTCCATAAGAGAGAATCGTTCCTATTTCCCCACCTCTCTCTTTTGTCGTCAATCCTTCCTCTTTCTCTTTGTCATAATTAAATTCACTATTTACCTCAACCTGAAATTTTCCCTTCCCCTGTGTGCCGGTGTCATCGGTAATAAGGGGATGGGCAGCGAAGGCATTGGGCAAGTAGAGAAAATGAATCAGAGGGATCAACAAAACCAGAAATATTAAATTCCTTCTCATATTTATTCTCCTTTATAATGGATTCAGATTTTAGAGAAATATTTTTCCTATTTGATAAATCCCTACAGCTAAAAACCATCCCAGAAAGAGGCTATACGCTACGGCAAGAAAGGTCCATTTCCAGTTTGTTTCACGCTTTATCGTTGCGATCGCAGCGATACACGGAATATAAATCAAAGACATCACCATAAAAGCATAGGCTGAGAGGGGAGTAAAATGAGTCAGGATCACTTCCTTCAATCCAGCCTCTTCCACACCATAAAGGGTTCCAAAGGTTCCAACGACCACCTCTTTGGCCAAAATCCCAAAAAGCAAGGCCACCCCTGCCTGCCAGAAACCAAAGCCAGCGGGTTTAAACAGGGGCGAAAACGAGGAACCCAATTGACCGACGAAACTCTCTTTTGAGGCGTATTCGACTCCCAATGGAAGAGAGGCTAAAAGCCAGATCAAAATAACACCCAGGAAAATAATCGTTCCTGCCTTCTTTAGAAAAAGGCTTCCTCTTTCCCACATATGGATCAACACCCCTTTTATGGTTGGCATCCTATAGGGAGGAAGTTCCATGATTAATGGGGAAACCTCACCCCCAAAAAAGAGGCCCTTAAATATCCGGGCGACAATGATGGCCAAAATGATTCCAAGGAGGTAAAGGGAGAAAACAACCCATCCCTGATTCTCTGCAAAGAACGCCCCTGCAAAGAGGGTATAGATGGGAAGTCTTGCAGTGCAAGACATCAGCGGGTTAACCAGGATGGTAAGGATTCGATCCTTTTCCGATTCCATGGTTCTCGCAGCCATAATCCCTGGGATATTGCAGCCAAATCCCATAAGCATGGGGATGAACGATTTTCCATGAAGCCCCAGGGCATGCATGAATCTGTCCATCACAAAGGCGGCGCGGGCCATATAGCCCGAAGCCTCCAGAATCGCAATGGCTAAAAAAAGAAGGAAGATAGGGGGTAGGAAGACGAGGACACTTCCGAGGCCGCTGATGATCCCATCGGAGACAAGAGAAGAGAGCCATTTTGATCCACCCAAACTTCCGATACCAGCGGAAGCGGATTCACCCAGCCAGCCCATCAGGGCTTCGATTCCATCGGAAAGGGGGCCCCCTAAAGTAAAGACAAATTGAAAAACAAGCCACATCATCCCTAAAAAGATTGGGATTCCAAGATATCGATTGACCAGGATCCGATCAATCCTGTCCGAGATATCGAGCCGTTCTATGAGGTCATATTTTTTACTTACCGATTCCTTTATAAGTCCAGACAGGAAGGCATATCGTTTCTCTACCAGGGCCGTTTCAAGATCGTAACCCAGATGTTCTTCAAGGCTTTTCTTACTGTCAACGGTCTGGGATTCAATTGCTTCTCCTTCTCTCATTGCCATTTCTAAGATTTCCCTATCCCCTTCAAGAAGCTTAATAGCCACCCACCTTGATGGATATCCTGAGATACTCACCCTTTTCTCAAGACGATCTATCTCCATCTCGATATCTTCACCATAATCGATCCTAAAAGAGTCCCTCTTTTTCTTTAATCCATTTACAATGGCCTCCTTCAATTCCCCAATCCCTTCGCCCTTACTTGCCACAGTTTCCATGACGGCGACCCCGAAGATCTGAGAGAGCTTTTTCGTATCGATCGCCATCCCTTTATTCCTCACAATATCCATCATATTTAAATTCAGGACGATATTTACCCCCAATTCGAGAAGCTGGGTAGCCAAGTAAAGATTTCTCTCAAGATTTGAGGCATCAACAATCACCACAATCCCATCGGGTTTTTCCTGGATGATAAAATCCCTTGCGATCTTTTCATCCATAGAATAGGCAGTGAGGGCGTAAATTCCTGGAAGATCCACTACAGAAACCTCATAATCTTTAAATTGAAATTTTCCTTCCTTCTTTTCCACCGTCACTCCAGGCCAGTTTCCTACATGAGCGTGACCGCCGGTCAGGTGGTTAAAAACCGTACTTTTCCCTGAGTTGGGATTTCCTGCCAATCCAATCTTCAATTTTTTCGTCTCCATAATTTAGCTCCTTTATATTTGAAATCTCTAAAAATATTAGGATTGTCTAACATTTAAAGTAAAAATTTTTACTCTTAGCCCAATGGTTCAACGAAGATCTTCTTTGCCATTCCAAAACCAATACCAAATCTCAACCCTCCAAGGCCAATAATGAAAGGCCCTGCATGGCCATCAGAAATAATTTCTATCTCCACTCCATGGTAAAGTCCCATTTCGGTGAGTCTCCGAACAAAGCCTCTTCCTCCTGATATCCTTATAATCCTTACCTTCTCACCCCGAATTGCCATTGATAACGGAATCACGATCCTTTTAACTCCTGGTAATTAAAATATCTTTTGCTTCATCCTTCCTCAGGGAAAGATGATAACCTTTAATTAAAATATCGATTGGATCTCCTAATGGGGCGACTTTCTCTAGTTTAATTTCTGCCCCATGAACAATTCCCATGTCTAAAAGTCTCTTTTTTAAATTTCCCTTCCCCTTTATTTTGATCACCTTTCCCTTTTCACCGGGCTTGAGGTCCCTTAGGGTAAAATCAGCTTTACTCTCTTTTTTATCTCCCATATCTTCTTCTCCTTTCTCTACAAACTCTTTAAATCTTGAGGTGAAAAAAGTCTTCTCCTCTTGGTGTTCTTCGAGGAATTGAATGAACTGTTCGATTCTTTTTATCGTCTCCTTTGAAAGATGGTGTTCAATTTTGCAAGCATCTTTAGAAGCTATTCCAGCATGGATACCGAAGATTTCATTGAGCAGGGTAAATAATAATTTATGATGCTCATCCACCTCTTTTGCCTTCAACGCCCCTTGATCCGTCAACTCGATATATCCGTAGCTTTCATGTTTAATCAGATTCTTCTCCAAGAGGACATTCAGGGCGCTTACCACGGATGGGGTGGTCACCAACAAACATTTCGCTATATCCTTCACCCTCGCAACTTTCTCCCTCAAACTTATTGTCCAAATGGCTTCCAAATAATCCTCAAGACTCGGTGTTAAAGCCTCCATAAATAACCTCCAAATGTTAGGATAACCTAACTTTAATTAATCCTTTTAACTTTGTCAAGCAAAAAAATTGGCCATTCGAATCCTGCCCGAATGTCCAGAGAATCCTTTCAGGGTGGGGAAAGAAAAAATGGGAATCTTGACATGATTATTCAGTCTGTGATAGGATTTATCCGTTATTCGCAGAAGTATATAACGATCAAAGGTTAAGAAATCTTGGCTTTATCTTACCAAAATCATGCGTATTGCTTATAAAGTTTGGCTCGATAACAATGGCAAGGCTTTTGGTGAAGGGCCGTATCGACTCCTCAGGAATGTTGAGCGAACAGGATCGTTGTGGAAAGCCGCTGCGGAAATGGGTATGTCTTACAGTAAAGCCTGGCGGCTGATGCGAAATCTCGAAAAGAGGCTAAATTTCCCTCTTCTGGAACGCCATGCAGGAGGCGCTTCTGGCGGAGGGTCCTCCATTACCCCACAGGCACGAGACTTACTCGGCCGGTATGAAAAATTTCGGAAAGATGTCCAGGCATCATTGGAGAAGATTTATAAAAAGCACTTTGGCTTAATGAAATAGAAGAGAAAAAAATTTTCAATATCGTTATGTCCTTAAAGAAATAACGGGAAATAATTGAGCAGAGGAGGACGATCATGAGCATATCAAAATCGATTTTAAGTCGGCGTCATTTTTTAAAATGGTCTGCTTACGGAGTCTTCGGGATCTATGGGTCTAAAGCCTTTGGATCATCCCGTAAGCGGATAAAGATTCCAAAATTTGCTGTGGAACACAATACCCATGCAGCCTGCTTTTACACTGCGAAGGAGAAAGGATGGTTTGAAGAAGAAGGAATCGAACTGACCTATTTTGAAAGCCATGAGACCGGATGGGGAGTGGCAGCGGCCCTGGCCCGTGAGGATATTAAAGGCGCCTACCTGTGCCTTGCTCCAGCGCTCCTGATCTATAACATGGGGGTTCCGATAAAAATACTCGCAGCAACCCATCTCCATGGTTACGGGATGGTCGTTAATCCAAAGATCCACACCATAGATGAATTGCATGGAAAGGCGATCGGATGTATGAGGGAAGGTCTTCCTCCCGATCTTCTTTTCCACCGGATGAAGGGAAAATTTGGCCTAAAAGAAATAACCTTAAAGCGGATGGATCCTTCAAAGCAGGTGATGGCCCTTATCTCAGGAAGCATTGACGGTGCCTTTTTACCTGAACACTATGTCTCTGTCGCTGAATCAAAAGGCTTTCCCGTTCTTATAAAGAGTCAGGAGATCTGGCCCGGAATGCCTGGGAGCGTCCTTGCCGTTCGTTCTGATTGGTTCAAGTCAGATGACCCCGAAACATTCCGAAGGCTTTACAAACTTACCCAAAGAGCAACCCAAGCCTTGAACGATAAGATGCTTAAAAATGAAAATGCAGAAATTATGGGAAAGATCTTGGGAATTCCTGCGCCAGTAGCATCCCGCTCTATGGAAAGGCTTGAATATCAAAATGACCTTGAAGTCGGAGCAGTCCAGCAGGTGATCGATTATATGACCAACCTGGGTTATTTAAAAAAGGGGCTTCGGGCAGAAGAATTATTGATTGAGCCTTCTACCTTAGGAGTGATTGGATGAAGGGAACCAATATGAAATGGAGTCCCGTCTCAATCCTCTCATTCTTCTTAATTTGGGAGATCCTCGCGAGAAGCAATCTCTTCCCTCCTTTTCTCTTCCCGCCACCTTCAAAAGTATTCGGAGTTGGATATGATCTTTTAAACAGCGGCATTCTTCTAAAATCCGTGGGGCTCAGCCTCTTGAGGGTTTTTGCAGGAATCCTCTTAGGCCTCGCCTTAGCCACCCCCATGGGTTTTCTGATGGGTCGGATAGAGGTATTTGATAAAATTTTCAGCCCGATTACAAGTCTGCTCTTTCCAATTCCAGGAATTGCATGGCTTCCGTTGCTGATCATCTGGATTGGTCTTCGTCCAACCCTGCCGATTCTTTTAATCTCCATTGTGGTCTTCTTCCCTGTCCTATTAAATATCGCAACTGGAGTAAAAGGCGTAGAGAGGGAAGCCATTCTGGCTGCCCGTACCCTTGGGTCCTCAGAAATCAGAATACTCCTTACAGTGATAATACCCCTCTCCCTTCCATTAATCCTCACAGGCATCCGAATAGAAGTAGCGATGGCATGGAGGGTTCTGGTTGCTGCGGAGATGATAGCCATCCCTACAGGGATCGGGGCTCTGATGAGTAGATCCGAGAGTCTGCTTCAGATCGAACCCATGATGGTTTGTCTCGGCCTCCTTTCCCTGATCGGACTTTTCATGGATTTCTCTCTTCGGTCTTTTGAAAAAAGATTGACAGAAAAGTGGAGGAGCGTTTGATCGATGTCGAATTAAGAAATATAGAAAATTTTATCCTAAAAGGGATCAACCTAAACATTCACAGAGGTGAATTGTTTGTATTTTTAGGTCCAACAGGAGCCGGCAAGACGACATTGCTTCACGTTATTTCTGGACTCATCCCTTACAAGGGGGAGGTTTTCTTTAATGGGAAATCCATGAATAATACTTTACCAAAAGATAGGAGGATTGGCTATGTCTTTCAAAATCTTGCCCTATTTCCACACTTAAATGTCAAATCAAACATCGCCTATGGACTTCGTGCGCAAAAGTGGTCCGCCGCACAGATTGAGGAGAGGCTCTATGAGGTAATGGGTATGATTGATCTTTATCACATGGCAGATCGTTACCCTGGAAATCTAAGCGGTGGTGAAAAACAGAAAGTTGCCCTCGCCAGGGCAATTGCTCCTTCCCCTCAGATTCTTCTCCTCGACGAACCTTTCCAGAACCTCGACCCCCGTTCTACAAAGATCATCCGACTGGAATTTAAGCGGTTGCAGAGAGATCTTAAAATAACGACATTTTTTGTTACGCACCAACTCTCTGAAGCGGAAGAGATGGCCGATCGATTGGCAGTCTTGAATGATGGTAGGATCGAACAGATCGGTACCCCAAAAGAAATTTTCTCTCAACCTAAGAACGAAATCGTCTCAAATTTCATCGGATCTCCAAATATTCTTCATTGTATATCGTCTGTTCCTCTTCGATATGGGTTAATCGAAGCTGATTGTGATGGAATAAAGGTCATCGTTCCCCATGAAGTTAGGAAGATAAAGAACATTATCATCCTTTCCAAGGATGTCTTTATCTCTTCAGAAAACCCTCCGGGGCCCTACATAAATCGCTTCAAGGGTCAGGTGATTGCCTTCCAGGGTGATGGGGTTTTAAAAAGAATTAGGGTTAAGATAGGGAAGCATTTGATCGATGCCGAGGTTCCGGAATGGATTGCTTCCACACATCATTTTAATATTGGTCAAGAAGTCCATGTCATTTTAAAAATGGGAAAGATCATGGTGAATGAGGGATAGATATGGATGCAATGGATATAGCAAAAGAATACCTAAAGGAAGTTGCTCACTCTCATCGAATCTTCGAAGAGCGGGTATCCATCAAGGCACGACCTCTCTCATCAGAAGAGGCCATTGGCAATCCAGAAGAAAAAGACTATCCTCTTTTGAAGGGAAAGGAGAGGATGCTTCAGGCTGAATTCAAAGGCTTTTTGGGTCAGGCCTTCACAGATATGTATGGGAATTATGAGGGAACGCTCTCTGAGATTCTTTCGATGGATATAAGAAACAATTTTCGAAGAGCCATCCTCATCTCCACGCTCAATGCGGTGATGAGGTGTTTTAACAATATAAAGGGGACCCTTCATTGCAAAGATCAAGACCCGCCCAGGTGTAGTCAAGAATTGAGTAATTATATATACGATCGGTTCGGAAAGATAAAAATAGCGATGGTGGGCTTTCAACCGAGGATGATAGAAGCGTTGTCGAGACAATTTGAATTGAAGGTAACGGATCTGGATGTTGACAATGTCGGGAAGGAGAAGTTTTATATCAAGATAGAAGGACCTGATAAGGCTTCTGAGAACCTTAAATGGGCCGATTTAGCTTTAGTTACAGGGACGACATTTATCAACAATACTTATAGTGAATTTCTTCTGAAGAAATCCATCATCTTCTATGGGGTCACCGTGGCAGGACTGGCTGCCCTCGCCGGCCTTGAAAGGTTCTGTCCCTATGGGAGATGATCATTTCAGGTATGTTTGCGCTACAGCCTCCAGGTCCGTTAAAAGTCTTTCTAACTCTATACCGTATTTTTCTGCAACATCCTCTAAAGTTTCAAAGAGGGCCTCACAACAAATACAGACACCGGCTTGTTCGTCATATTTTTTGAAAATAGCCTCGCTCCCTTTGTAGCGGCTAACCACATCTAAGACAATCATTTCCGGTAGGATGTGTTTCTCTTCTTTGGAACTAACCTTGCTCATGTTTTTCCTCATGCTTTCCCGAAAGAATTTCTCTTAATGCCTTTGGAATGTACTGAATGATGTCTCTCACCTGGGTGGCAGGTGTGGGATGTGCATAAGTTCCTGCCAATCGATTCGTGCGGGCTGCTACAATGGCGGCCTCCTGAATATTCATACCGGCTGCACTGAGGGCAGCGACAATCCCGGTCAAGGTGTCTCCAGTCCCGCCGATGGCCTCCATGGCCTCTTCCATAGGCTCATCGATGATTGCCTGAATCCCCTCTTTGTTCGCCAAGTAATCCTTCCTCCCCTTAACAAGAAGATACTGCGGAGCATTTCCGTGGGCATATGCCCTGGCAATCAAATCTGGCACATGGTTCTCTTCGTGCAAGAGAAATCCTCTTGTATAAAAGGGATGGGGAGCAACCTCATCCGCAAGAAAGGCAAGTTCTCCAACATCGGGAGTAAACAGATCGTAGGCATTGGCTCTTCCACTCATCTTGGCAACATACATATATCCAGCATCTGCGACGAGAATGGGCCTCTTCTTCATCTTTTCGATGACAGAGAGAATTCGATTATGCCAGCCTATAAGGGGCTGTATATAATGAAAAGCAATGATATGGAAATCTGTTTGGCTCAGATGCTTTGCCAAATATTTATAAAGTTGTTGACTGCCTTCTCCACGGCCAATATCTCCGACCAAATAGCCAAAGGGTTCTTCCTGGCCCAGCGCTTCTCCAACCTTGGCGGCCGCAGCGAGCAGAGCTGGAGTGCCTCGATTCACGGCGACACTTCTGCCCTGTATGGAAATGTTTCCATTCTCCAGAGTTACCTTCCCTGCAAGCAATGGGAACTCAGGGTCTGGAACAGTGCCTACGACTGCGAGCATCTTCGTCTCATCTCTTCATAAGCTAACTGAAGGGCATAGCCACAGAGAGTATGTCCAATCTCTCGAGGGCTCGGAGCCTCGCTTAAAAGCTTGCCCACCATCTGTTCCGCCAGATATGGAACGTCCGGGCAACCACCCCCGGAAATATTGACGATGGTCAAAGATTCTTTATCAACCGTCAGTTTCATGTTGGCAGCCTGTACCATTAGGTGTCTGCCAAAATCCTTAATCCTAAAGAGATCAACCGGTTGCAGCAAAGGGCTCGTGACAGGGACTGCCTGAAGGGGTGGAATTCCAGCATCCTGCAAGGTTTTTACAATTTTTAACTCCTCGATCAAAGGAAATTCAATGACGAGGTCGCAACCACTCCGAATCTCGGGCGGTGGTCCCATAACACGGATTTCCCACCCCTTCTTTTTAAGCAGATTTTCTGCCTGGATCACCTCACTCGTGTTTTCGAATACCAAGAAACCACGATCCGCCCTTTCTTCGACTGCTTCGTTTGGCTCTTTTCTTTTTAGAAACTGGAAAAGTGGCATCACTGCTCCTTTGAGATGGTGATCCGATAACCGCTTCCTTCTGATTCGATGCTTTTTACCTTCCATCCCTGGGTTGTTGCGGCCCTGGACACATTCTCCCTTGAAGTGTCCGTATCAACGAATATAACAATCTCCCCCTTGTCTACTCTCTTAATTTCATTCAGAGTTAATAAAACAGGCTGGGGACAGGAAAGTCCTCTTGCATCAACGATCTTATTCATTTTCATCCCTCCTTTTTTAAGCGACTTC
>Ga0315282_10002195_pt1 | contig 36318 bp, 33 predicted proteins | sample YL17G07_20_MG_FD_203693 | JGI IMG/M metagenome (GOLD analysis project Ga0315282, IMG submission 203693) | Sediment microbial communities from Yellowstone Lake, YNP, Wyoming, USA - YL17G07_20 | ecosystem: Environmental > Aquatic > Freshwater > Lake > Sediment | place: USA: Wyoming | collected...
TTATTGGATCGAACACGGTCAGCTGAGCGCCCGTCGTGATGATCGGGGGCGCTTGTATATTGCGTTTTCCGCCGACGTGCGAGAGGCGTGTCTTCAACGGGTCGCGCGTTCATCGCACCTGAATTCCCGAACCCGAGAGCTTGCTGCGGGAGGTGTAGTTTGAAGCCCCCGTCCCGACGCTGGAAGACAAGATTGTCCAGCGGGCCGTCGTCGAGGTGCTGAGCGCGATTTACGAAACGGACTTCCTCGGCTTCTCGTACGGGTTCCGACCCAAGCGCAGCCCGCATCGCGCGCGGGATGCGCTGTCGGTTGGCATCTTGACGAAGAAGGTGAACTGGGTGCTCGACGCCGACATCCGTGCGTTCTTGGATGCCGCTTCATAATGCCCCCCACGTGTTGACGTGAGCTACAACAGGCCCGGTTGCGTGTCCATGACTTTGATTCGTAAGCCTTTACGCCGTCCGCATCGGACGTGGAGTGCCTGGAGCTCTCCGCGCTTGACACGCTGCAACACGGTTTGGCGAGAGACGCCCAGCCGCATGGTCGCTTCGAGCATGGGGAGGTAGTCTGGCGGCGCCTCTTCAACGAAGCGCGCGCGCAATTCGTCGGTCATGCGAATCTGCCATGGCGCACCGGGCGTCAGCTGCTCACCCGCGATGAATCCGTCATTGAGCCAGCGATGAATCGTGCCCGGCACGATGCCGAGGATTCGCGCGGCCTGGCGGATCGTCACCACGTCGCCGGCCGGCGGGTCGGCCGGCGGTTGGAAGCGTGGAATATTCCGGTACCGGCGCAGGCTTCCCACTCTGGCGCGTCGGTCGTCGGCCCGTTGTCCCGGTCACCCTCCGTAACCTCGGTCAACCTGCCCGCGAGTCTTCCCGCAACACGCCGCTTTCCCGTCGCGTTTCCCTTTCTCTCTCTCGTTCCAGTCCCTGGTCTCTGGTTCGTGGTCCCCGGTGCGTACGCGCGCGGACCACGAGCCAGCGACCAGAGACCATTAGGAGGAAGTTCGAGATGCGGTACAAAGTCACGTCGATGGTACTGGTGTCCCTGCTGAGCGCCACGGCGCTCTTCGCGCAGGGAACCCAGACCGGAATTCTCAGAGGAACGGTGACGACGGCCGACAAGCTGACGCTGCCCGGCGCCACCGTCACGATCACGTCGCCGGCGCTGCAAGGCGAGCGGACGGCGGTCACGGAAACCGACGGCACCTTCCTGTTTCGCGCGGTGCCGCCCGGCACCTACGCGCTCACCTTCGAGATGAGCGGCATGGCGACGATCCAGAAGACCGCGGAAGTGCCGCTCGGCGGCGTCGCGGTTGTCGACACGGTCATGGATATCGCCAAGGTGCAGGAAACGGTGACCGTCACCGGCGAATCGCCGACCGTGCTGACGACGCCGACCGTGGGCGCCAACCTGAAGCACGAAGAGGTCGAGGCGCTGGCCAGCCATCGCGATCTGGAAGGGATCGCGAACATCGCGCCGGCCGTCACCGAGAGCACCACGGTGAACGCCGGGCAGTTGAACATCAACGGCGCGTTCGGCTACGACAATGCATTCCTCGTAAATGGCGTCGACGTCAACGACAACCTGTTCGGCACGGCGCAGAACGTCTTCATCGAGGACGCGATCCAGGAGACGCAGGTGCTCACCTCGGGCATCTCCGCCGAGTACGGTCACTTCTCGGGCGGCGTCATCAACGCCATCACGAAGAGCGGCGGCAACATCTTCTCCGGAAGCCTGCGGCTGAACCTGAGCGATCCGACGTGGAGCACGCTGTCGCCCTACGACGTGTCGAAGGGGAACACGAAGGACAGCATCCTGAACAAGGTGTGGGAAGGCACGTTCGGCGGACCGATCATGAAGGACAAGATCTGGTTCTTCGGGGCCGGCCGCTACGCGAAGACGACCACGGCGCCCACGTTCCAGTTGACCGGCATCCCGTACACGACCCTCAACGACAACAAGCGCGAGGAGCTGAAGGTCACGGCGACGCCGATCGCCAACCAGACGCTGCAGCTGAGCTACATCAACAACGGCACGCAGCAGACACAGCCGGCGCTCGCCGCCTACGACATCGACCCACACGACATCATCAACCGGACGCTGCCGAACTACACGGTCGGCGCCAGCTGGCGTGGCGTGCTGCGCTCGGACCTGTTCGCCGAGGCGCAGTTCTCGACCCGCAAGTTCGCGTTCCAGGGCGCGGGCGGCACCAGCAAGGACATGATCGACTCGCCGATCTGGTCGCTGACGCAGGGCGCGTACCTGTACAACGCGCCGTACTTCGACGCCAACGACCCCGAGAACCGCAACAACTACCAGGTGACGGGGAACCTGTCGTACAGCGTCTCCAAGGCCGGTCGCCACGACTTCAAGGGCGGCTTCGAGTGGTTCCGCACGCAGCGCACCGGCGGCAACTCGCAGTCGGCGACCGGCTACGTGTACGACGCGGATCTGTTGACGGACGCCGCCGGCCTGCCGGTCTACGACAGCAACGGCTACCTGATCCGGGACTGGGTGCCCGGCGCCTCGTTGCAGGAGCACTGGATGGCGACGCTCGGCGCGCAGCTGAACGTCGATACCAACTCGTTCTTCGTCCAGGATCACTGGAGCGCGACCAACCAGCTGGCCTTCGACCTCGGCCTGCGCTACGAGAAGGTGCGGTCCGAATCGACCGGCGGCCTCATCGGCGTCAATACCGATACGATCGTGCCGCGCCTGGCCATGGCCTTCGATCCGAAGGGCGACGGCAAGACGGTCTTCCACGTTACCTACGCGCACTACTCGGGCCGGTACAACGAGGCGCAGATCGGCGCCAACAGCGCGGTGGGCAACCCGGCCGACACGATCGGCATCTACAACGGGCCGGCCGGGCAGGGCCGCAACTTCGCGCCAGCCATGGATCCCGCCAACTACGAGATCGTCACCGGGGCGTTCCCGACGGCGAACATCTTCCTCGATCCGAACCTCTCGTCGCCGCTGACCAAGGAGTTCACCGTGTCGGGCGGCACCCAGGTGGGCCCGAAGGGCTCCGTGCAGGCGACCTACGTGTGGCGCCGCATGAGCAACTTCATCGAGGACTTCATCGACATCGCCAACGGCACGACCCACGTGGTCCAGAACGGCGTCGATTTCGGTACCTTCACGAACATCGTCTACAGGAACACCGATGTCCCGAAACGCGATTACCAGGGCATCGTGCTCCAGGGCGATTACCGCCTGAGACCGAACTGGCAGGTGGCGGGGAGCTGGACCGTCCAGTTGAAGAACGACGGCAACTTCCAGGGTGAGAACTCGAACCAGCCGGGCGTCGGATCCAACTACGGCAACTATCCGGGCGCGGATGGCCTGCCGAGCATCTACGAGGCGGATCGCGCCAATCCGGACGGCCGCCTCTACGACTTCCAGCGGTCGAAGCTGCGCCTGTGGACCATCTACAACGTGAGCCTTGGCCGCCTCGGCCGCCTGTCGGCATCCGGCATGGTGCGCGTGGACTCCGGGCTCACCTACAGCCTCGTCGCCACCGGTCAATCGCTGACGGCCATCCAGAACAATCTCCTCGCCGAGGAGGGTTACCCGGATTCGCCGAGCAACCAGTCGATTTACTTCGGCTCGCGCGGCTCGCAGTTCTTCAACGGCTACACGCTGCTCGACACCTCGTTCAACTACGAGATCCCGGTCGTGCGCAGCCTCCGGCCGTGGCTGAAGTTCGACGTCTACAACCTGTTGAACAACCAGTCGCTGATTTCGTGGAACACGACGATCAGGCAGGATCCGAACAGCCCGAAGGACGCGATGGGGCTGGCCACCGGGTATCTGCCGGGGTCGCAGTATGGCAACGCGACGAGCGCGAACAACTACCCGGTCGCCTTCCAGGGCCAGCCGGGTGGACGCACGTTCCGCGTGTCGTTCGGGATGAGGTTCTAATCCGAGGCGGGTTAAGGCAGGTCCTTAATCCCTGGTTCCTGGCTCCTGGTGCGGTCCCTGGTTCCTGGTCCCTTGTGCGCAGTCGAGCGCACCAGGGACTGAGAACTAGGACTCGCACCAGGGACTGAGGACCGGGGACCAGGGACTAGCCTGCCGCCAGCCTCGCCTTGATCTTGTCGGCGAACGCGCGGCTCTCCGCATCGCCCGTCACCAGGTCGATCTGGTCGGCGCCGGTAATGCCCAGCCCCAGTTGCACGGCGCGCGCGATCTGGTCGTGCTCGAAGATCTTCGTGCCCATGATCGTCGAGTTCGAGCCGAGCTCCTTGAGGATCGCCACGCCGACTCCGTCCACCGCGATTCGATCGGTGCCGCCGACGAAGACGTTGGCGGTCACCCGGTTGCCGCTCGACGGTCCACCGTCGGTGAACACCTCGACGCCGTCCATCACGATGAACGCGGGCTTGTAGCCGAGATTGATTTCGGCGATGCGGCGCCGCATGTGCTCCTTGTCGCCGTGCATCTGGCGCCTCACGCCCCCGGTCTTGGGCGTCAGGCCGACCGCGAGCTTCAACGACATCGAGAGGACTCCGCCGAAACCATGGGTTTTCAGGCAGCAGGTGGAAACGGTGAAGGGCGACTCGGCAACCAGGCGCGGGATGAGGACGCCGTTCGGCCAGTGGCTCGCGGCCGGGCCGACGGGCACCCAGTCCGTCTCGGCGAGCTCCTCGAAGTTGACGACCGTCGTCTTCAGTTCCTTCGCGAGATCGAAAATGCCCTTGTCCTCCATGACCTTCCGGGTCACCGGCGGCCCGCTGCTTTCGCCGATGGTGACGGCGCGTGCGTCGCGTTCCCACAGTTCCGTGATGAGCTGGCGCAGCGTGTCGTTGTGCGTCGAGCCTGGCGCCAGGTCGGCCGTGTTGAAATTCGGCTTGATCAGGATGCTGCCGCCCCGTGGAACCTGCACCTTCAGCAGCTTCAGCACCTCGGTGACGCCTTTTCTGCGGTCGCTGGTTCTGACGACGACGACCCGTGTCCGGCGGCTCTGGACGCGCGCCGACACCACGGCGAGCGGCGAGAGGGCGCCGAGCGCGGCCACCGACGAAACGGAGGTGCGGACGAACTCGCGGCGCGTGATCTTCGAAGCCATGGCCGGTCCTTTCAATGTGCGACGTGCGACGTGCGCCCCAGGGAGTTCAGAGCCGGCGCACATTATACGGCGAAGGGCGGCGCACCCAGCACACGGCATCGCCGCACCCGGCACATGGCACCGCACTGAGCACGAGCACATAGCACCGCACTGAGCACCCAGCACATAGCACCAAGCACTCGTGTCGTGATGCATAATCGTGGGCATGCGTGAGCCACATCGAATCGCCAGCGTCCAGGCGCCGATCATTCCGATCCTCGGCGAACTGATGCGGGCGTCGCCGGGCACCATCTCGCTCGGCCAGGGCGTCGTGTCATTCGGACCTCCGCCGGAGGCCATTCGGTCGCTCGCCTCGTTTCCCGCCAGCGCCGACGATCACCGCTACGGCGCGGTGGACGGCACCGAGGCGCTGGTTGCCGCCCTTTGCGAGAAGCTGGCGGCGGACAACCTCATCCGTCCGGATTCGGCCATGCGCGTGGTCGTGACCGCGGGCGGAAACATGGCCTTCATGAATGCGGTCTTGGCCATCACCGACCCGGGCGACGAAGTGATCCTGCAGTCGCCCTACTACTTCAACCACGACATGGCGATCACGATGGCCGGCTGCCGGACGGTGCCGGTCGACAGCGACCCCCAGTACCAGCTGCGGCCGGGCGCCATCGCGCGCGCGATCACGCCGCGCACGCGCGCCGTCGTCACGATCTCGCCCAACAACCCGAGCGGTGCCGTGTATCCCGAGGCGGCGATTCGAGCTGTGAACGCGCTGTGCGCCGAGCGCGGTCTCTATCACGTGCACGACGAGGCCTACGAGTACTTCACCTTCGACGGGAGGCGGCACTTCTCGCCGGGCTCGATTCCCGGCGCGGCGGATCACACGATTTCGCTCTTCTCGATGTCGAAGACGTTCGGCATGGCGAGCTGGCGCATCGGCTACATGGTGATTCCCGCGCGGCTCTTCGACGCCGTCAACAAGATCCAGGACACGATCCTGATTTGCCCGCCGCTCGTGTCGCAGCATGTCGCCCTCGCCGCGCTGCGCGTCGGATCGTCCTACTGCCGCGACAAGGTTGCGGAACTCGCCGCCGTCCGCGACGTAGTGCTTGCCGCCTTCGACGCGATTGCCGACATCTGCACCGTCCCCAGGCCGGATGGCGCGTTCTATTGCCTGGCGCGCGTTCATACGCTGCTCGATCCGCTCACGCTGGTCGAGCGGCTGATCGCCGAGCATCGCGTGGCCGCGGTGCCGGGCACCGCGTTCGGCCTCGACGGCTGCTCACTGCGCGTTTCCTACGGCGCCCTCGATGCGGCGACGGTCGCCGAAGGGATGGAGCGGCTGGTGAGTGGGCTGCGGGCAATCGTCGGCGGCTGAACGCGCCCGAAGACCCCGTTCGCGCCCACGATGGCCGATGGTTACGGAGACGGGTGAAGGGCTGTCTGCCCGTCCAGGATGTCGAGCGGGCTTCGCGCAGGGTTGCGCAGCTCTCGAACGACGTGCGTGTAGATCATCGTCGTTTCGACGTTCGCATGGCCGAGGTACTCCTGGATCTGTCTGATGTCTACCCCGTTCAACAGGAGGTGCGTCGCGAGGCCTGCCGGTCGGCCTCGTACAGCTCGCGACACTTGCCGAGGTGAACCCGGAGAGCGTCGCGCCCGAATTCCGCGAGCAGCGTGGCCCGACTCCTTGTCGCCCTTTCCGGAACGGACGAACAGCAGGCCCTGGTCGAAGTCGACGTCCTTGACGCGCAGCTCGCAGCACTCCGAAACGCGCAAGCCGCCACCGTAGATCAGCACGGCCATCAGGCGGGGCGTGCCTCGCATGGCCTTCAACAGCGCCGCCGTCTCGGGCATGCTCAACACGACCGGCAGTCGCTCGCCGCGCCTTGCGCGCGCCGTGCGCGACAGCCCCTCCACGTTCAGGCCGGGCACCTCCCGGCGCAGGAGCAGAATTGCGCAGAGCGCCTGGTTCTGCGTGCTGGCGGAGACGGCGTGTCGTATCGTCAAGTGGGTCAGGTAGTTGCGTACCGATTCCGAGTCCACGCGGGGATGGGGATCGTCCTGCTGCCGTGCGAGATGATCCAGGAACCGCCGGACCCAGTCGGCGTAGGTACACTCGGTGCGGTAGGAGTAGTGCCTGGTTCTGACGTGTCGCCGCAGTTGTTCCAGGGCGGCCAGCGGATCCGTCCGGCCCTGCTCGTCGACGATGGCGCTGGCCGGACGCCGTTCCCAGTCCGTCTGGCGCAGGAAGTTGACGAAATAGATCCGAACAGCCTGTTCGGCCTGACGCACCTGCCAATCCTCGAGCCTGCCGGTCCGCTCCAGATCCTCACAGAATCGCCGCACTTGGTCTGACAGCGGCTCGTTGGATGCCTCCCGGCACAGAAATCGGCGCACCCAGCGGACCACGTACGGCGCCGCTCGCTCCGCGACTAACTGTTCCTTCAGCACGAACTCCGCAAAGCGCTGCAGCGAAGCCTCGATTTCGAGCATCGAGTCCACTCGGTTCTAAGTAGGTGGTCGGCAAGTCGCGCACCACCGCGTTGAGTCAAAACCCTGGCCGCCAACTGACGCTCCCGCTGCAGGTTGCGTGATCACTGCCAACGTGGCCGTACCCGTCCGCTGCCGAAGGGCGGCCAGGTGACAACCCCAGTTGACTGAGGCGCCGGTTGACGCGCTCCCGCCAACCCCGGAATTTCCGCGAATTGCCGCCAGCGCCAATTCATGCCCTCACACCGTGAGGTCCCGTTGAACGCCATACGCCATTGGCGTATAGTACATCATGCGCTTCGTCGAAACGCCTGTCTTTACGGCGGCGATCAGTCGATTGGTCGATGACGAGGCGTACCGCCGCCTCCAGATCGCCCTTGTCCTCCGCCCGGAGCAGGGCGCGGTGATTCCTGGATCGGGTGGGCTTCGCAAGGTGCGCTGGGCCGGGCGTGGAGTGGGCAAGCGCGGCGGTCTTCGCATCATTTACTACTGGGCGCCGACCGAGGCCGCTTTCTACATGCTGTACGCCTACACGAAAGCCGATCAGGGAGACCTGACGCCAGCACAGACGCGGATCCTCGGGCGGTTGGTTCGGGAGGAATTCAAGTGAAGGACGAGGCATTTCAGAAACTGCTTACCAGCGTTCGGCAGGCGGGCCGCATTCGCCGTGGCACGCTTCGGCCGGCGCGCACGACCGTGTTCGAGCCAGTCGACGTCAAGGCGGTTCGAGCGACGCTTCGGATGTCGCAGAGCGAATTCGCGCTCATGATCGGGGTGAGCGTCGCCACGCTTCGTAATTGGGAACAGGGTCGACGAACCCCTGAGGGGCCGGCCTTGGCGCTGCTACGAGTTGCCGCAAAGAACCCGAAGGCAGTGGCAGCGGCCCTGCACGGCAAAGGCAAGAATCGGGCGGCCTAACCCCTATCAGCCCTCCTCCCGTCAAGAGACAGATCTTCTCCGTTCGGTCTGACGAGACCGGCGTTTGGAACACGGATCGGTCGCACGCGCTTCAGTGCCGTCTTCGTTTCGCGGGCTGGCGCGGCACGTCGATGGGCCGCACCCAACACCTATTGAGGCTCTCGGCCTTCGCGTGGCGAAGGGCGGGCGGCCATGGACCGCTCGCGGCCTCGAAACGCAGTCGTGCCCTCGTACCGGCCTCCTCATGACGAGCGACGTCGCCGCAGCGCGTCCGTAGTCTAGGCTTGAACGAGCCGCATTGCGGGCCGACCGGCCCAGTACAACTTGCTTGGTGCCGTACGCTTGAACTCGATCGTCAGGTTGCCGAGCGGAATCGATCGTCGACGCGCGTCGGTGTGGACGACGACGCGCGCGGGGACAGCGGTGGTGAGACCGAGGTCGTTCGCGGCGGTCAAGCCATCGACCAGCATGCGGACTTGATCGCGCCGCGCGAGAGCATCGAGGACCTTGCGGTAGTCCGCACTGCCCGGTCGCTTCGTTAGTGAGCTGATGTTCGGGCGGTCGTACAGCCCGCGGTCGATCCGCCGGAGCGTTCCGGCGCGGGCGAGGCGCTGCAGTGCCTTGTCGACGGCGTCTCGAGACCCAAGGTCGAGAAGATCGACAGGGGTCCAGACCCTTGTCGGCTCGGCCGCCTCGATACGGGAACGGATCAGATCTGTAACATCGGCCATTGTCCGATATTTGTACACATATTTCGGACGCTGTCCAGCTCGATACCTCCTTCGAGTTGCCCCGCCCCTGCGCACCTCCTCGAATAGTGCCTGCCTCGCGTCGCAACGTCCGATATCTGCCTACATTTTTCGGACAGTCAGCCTCGTCTGCCGCGGGAGTCGCGTTGTTGCTGCACGGAACTGAACCCTGCCGAAGAAACACAAGCTGAGGGCGCTGCTCGGGTACTGATCTTCCGCTCGCGTCTCGCCACGAAGGCCGAGCTGTGCTACCGGCTTACACGAACAGTGGAGGAGAGGGGGCACAAAAATGGGCACAACCGCCCGGCCGCGATTTGGCTCATCCTCGTAAGTTGTTGAAGGGATTGGCTCCTCAGGCAGGACTCGAACCTGCAACCCTCCGGTTAACAGCCGGATGCTCTGCCATTGAGCTACTGAGGAACATGGCAGACGGCGTCTCGCTGTCGGTCGGCCGCCGGCGGTGTCCCGGCATGAAGGCCGGAACCTACGACAGCTGAACCGAACGCGGGAGGACTTTCATCGTAGCGAAAAGCCGGGCAAGCGTCAACGCGCAGCGAGTGCGCCGTTTGCGCCTGTTCGAGAACGGCGGGCCCTGGAACCCGTCCCCCCGTCCACCTTGTCGCGCATCAGTTTCATAGGCCTGCACCGGCAGCGCACTTCACGACACCAATCGCGCTCGTCAAGCCGGTCCCGCGCAGCCTGTACGAAAGACCCGGTGGCACAGCGTTCGCTTCCCTCCCGTCCCGGCCTAAAGGCCGGAACCTACATCTGCATCGTCAGGTTCCTTGCTGCACGCAACGATCGTCGTGGAAGTCTGAAAAAGGAGCGATTATGTACGGTTCGATTCGCAGGTACCGCGTGAGGCCGGACAGCGTCGACGAGGTGATGAACCGCGTGAAAGGCAGCCTGCTGCCGCTGGTGGAGAAGACGCCCGGATTCGTCGGCTACTACACGATGGGCCCCAACGATGGCAAGGTGACGTCCTTCACAATCTGCGAGAGCCAGGCGGCCATCGACCAGGTGAACCGCACGGCGCTGGACTGGGTGAGGCGCAACCTGCCCGACGAACTCTCCGACCCGGAGGTGATTGCGGGCGAGCTCACGACCGCCGCGATCCACCAGCACGCGTAGCGAAAAAGAAAGCGGGCGCCGTGTCCGAGGCGCGGCGCCAGCGTGTCCGGCAAGGCTGAAGCCTTGCCCTACCGTACCTCACTGAAGCCTTGCCCTACCGGTACCTCACTGAAGCCCTGCCCTACCGCGTCTTCACCCGGCCTACCTGCCCTCCTTCAGCTCCACCCGCAGTCGCAGCCGCGCGGACGGTTTGCGCGAGCGAATCCACGCGAGGATGCGGCGTGACGCGCGCTGCGTGCCGACGACGATGGCCAGTCCGACGGCAAGCGACACGGGCACGACCCAATAGCCGAACAGATGCGATTCGATCCCCGGCGGCAGACCGAACTCGGCGCCCGCGCCGTAGAACTGGCCGTTGAGCGTGAAGATGCCCACGTTGTTCGGGAAAATCACCTTGATGACGGCGACCGCCAGAAACGAAATTCCCATCGTCCAGCCGACGAAAACAAGCAGCACCCACGCGAAGCCGAAGACCGAGGTAGTCGCCATGTGCCACAACGCGCGGACCATCGGGATGAACCGGCCGGTGGTGACGGCTTCATCCAGCGTCATCTCCTGGGAGTAGGCCTGCGCGACGCGCAGCGGCGGACCGAGTTCGGCGAGGACGCGCTCCACGACGAGGCGCTCTCCATCCGACGTCGCTGGATGAACGGCACCCGCCTTCGCTGCATGGACAGCACCTGCAGCTTCGGCGGGCCGCTCGCCACCTTCGCGATCTTCAATCTGCGCGATCCGCTCGTCCGCTTTCGCCGGTCGCACGGCTCCAGCTTCGGCGGGACTTCGCGCCGCCTCGCGACTTCCGATCTGCTCGAGACGCTCGCGGATGTGCGATTCCACCTCGCGCACGGCGTCGTCGGCCACCTCGGGCGGCAGGAACGACCGCAGGGATCGGCCGAGGACGAACAGGTAGCCGCGAATCCGCGATTCGCCGGGTTCAGTGAGCGTCATCATTTCCTCCGCGCGCGGCCGCGATGAGCCGCGACACCTTGCCGGCGAACTCCTCCCACAATCCGGTCATCTCGGTCAGGCGCCGGCGGCCGCGCGGGGTCAGGCGGTAGTACTTGCGCGGGTGGGCGCCGTCCTCGCGCCACTCGGCGGCCAGCATCTGGTCGCGGCTCAGGCGCGCAAGGATCGGATAGATGGTGCCTTCGGTGACGACCAGGTCCGTCGACTCTTCGAGGTGCCGGATGATTTCGAGTCCGTAACGCGCCCCGCGCGCGAGCGACAGCAGGATGGCCAGCTCGAGGCCGCCGCGCCGCAACTGCTCGCGCCACGTGTCGAATTCGGAGCCGGCATCGCTTTGCGGACTGGGCTTCATGAACAACCTCGCGACCCTGAGGGGTCGCGCTACGGCGGGGCTGAAGCCCCGCCCTGCGCCGCCAGCGCCATCGTAGCACCAGATATCTTGTGTCACAAGGTATTACGAAAGAGAGAGAGGAAAGGTTCCAAGAACAGTGGCGAGTGGCGAGTGACCAGGCGAGTGGCTGGTGGCGAGTTTCGTCCCTGGTCCCTGGTCTCTCGTCGCTCGACCGGCGACGAGGAACCGGGGACCAGAGACCAGCGACGATACTATGGCTTTCCCGCCAGCTCTCGGACGTGTGCCTCGACGTCGATCTGCAGGCTCCCGCGCAGCGCGTTCGACACTGGACACGCCTGCTCGGCGTCGCGCGCGAGTTGCGGAAAGTCTGCGGCGCTGATGCCCTGCAGCCCTTCGGCGGTTACCTTCAGGTGGGAGGCCTTGATCTTGATTCCCGCCTCGAACTCCCCCTCGATCCGCGCGGTTACCGTCAACCGGCGTGCGCTGGCGTTCTTGCGGCCCATCGTCGCGGTGAGCGCCATCGCGTAGCAGGCGGCGTGCGCGCCGGCAATCAGTTCCTCGGGGCTCGTCTTGCCACCCGGCTGCTCGACGCGCGCGGGAAACGAGACCGGCAACCTGAATGCGCCGGTGCCCGCAACCACTTCGCCCTTGCCTTCGCGGATCGATCCTTCCCAGGTGACGTCGCAGTGTCGCTCGAACGACGGCATGAAAGCCTCCCTTCACTGATGCTTGTCGGCCTTGGGCCCTGGACCTTGGGCTTCAGCCTTGAGTCCTGAGTCGCCGAAGCCTTGAGGCCTGAGCCTTGAGCCCTTCCTGCGAGTATAGCCCGTGGTGTGTCCCGGCCTGAAGGCCGGAACCTACGTCTGGAAAAGGCCGCATCATTTCGCGCGTTTGGTGCCGGCGCGAAGCTGGACGATGACGCCGGCGATGCCCAGGACGAGCCAGGCACCCGTGATCCACGGCCGGGTCAACGAAGGATTGAACGGATGGACGAACCAGAGGTTCTCCGCGCCGGTCAGGTGCCGCGCGGCGGGATCGCCGAGCATCGCGGCCGCGCCCATCAACGCCGACCACGCACCTCCGAACGCGGTGCCGGCGATGATCACGTAGCGCTGGAAGATGAGCGCGATGATCGCGCCGACTATCGCAAAGGCGAGAAGTGGCAGCGCGCGCGGATCCCCCCAGCCCTGCTGCGCCCAGACGGCGTGCGCGACGAGCACGCCGAGGCCGCCGCCGACGAGCGCGACGCCGAGGAAGTAGCCGATGGTGAGGAGGAGGGCGCCGGCGACCCCGCCGATGAGCGCCGCGATCGCCGTCCAGAGGACGTCGTGCGGCGGGACGAGCGACACGGCAAACAGCGCGCCGAGAATGAAGCCGTAGATGCCGAGGACGAGACGGAAGAGGCGGTAGCCGGCAAAGCAGGCCAGCAGCCCGCCGACCAGCAGGATGAGCGCCGCGGGAATCTGGTAGGTGGTTGAAAGCAAGGTCCTGAGCCGAGGCAAGCTCGGCCTACACTTCGCGGCGGCCTTCCATCGCCTTTCCGCCTTCGCGCCGATGGCGCTTCGGCGTGATGCGGCGCACCGGCCGCCTCATACTTCCCTGCGGCCCTCCATCGCCTTGTGCACCGTCACCTCGTCGGCGTACTCGAGATCGCTGCCGACGGGCACTCCCATCGCGATGCGCGTCACGCGCACGCCGAGCGGCTTCAGCAACCGGGCCAGGTAGATGGCGGTGGCCTCGCCCTCGACGTTCGGGTTCGTGGCGAGGATCACTTCCTCGACGCCGCCCGCTTCCACGCGCGCCAGCAACCCCTTGATCTTCAGGTCGTCCGGTCCCACGCCCTGCAGCGGCGAGAGCGCGCCCATCAGCACGTGATACGCCCCCTTGAACTCGCCGGCCTTCTCGATCGCCATCACGTTCTGCGGTTCCTCGACGACGCAGATCATGCGGCGATCGCGGTCGCCGTCGCACAGCGCGCACGGATCGACGTCCGTGACGTTGTTGCAGACCGAGCAGTACGTGATGCGGTCCTTGACGTCGCGCACCGCCTCGACCAGGCGCTCCGTTTCTTCGCGCGGGGTGCGAAGGATGTGAAAGGCGAGGCGCTGCGCCCCCTTCCGGCCGATGCCGGGCAGGCGTTGCAGCTCGTCGATCAGGCGCGTGATAGGTTCCGGGTGATTCATCACGGAATGCAGAAGTCAGAATTCGGAAGTCAGGTGGCGCCGGCGCTCCTTGGGCGCTACCTTGGTTAGTTGGCTGCGCCGCTGAATTCCGTCAGAACATCCCCGGGATCTTCATCCCGCCCATCAGGCCGCCAACCTGGCGGTTCAGCTCGTCGTCCACCTTCCGCTGAGCGTCGTTGATCGCCGCCAGGATCAGGTCCTGCAGCATCTCGACGTCGTCTTTCGAGACCACCTCGGGGTCGATCTTCAGCCCCTGGATCTGCTTCAGGCCGTTCATCGTGACGCTGACCATGCCGCCGCCCGAGGTGGCCTCGACGCGCATTTCGGCCATCTGTTGCTGCAGGCGCTCCTGCATCTGCTGGGCCTGCTTCATCATCTGCTGGATGTTCATGGTTCCTCGATGGGATGGCCTTGGACCTTAGGCCTTAGGCCCTGGTCCAGCCAAGGCCCAAGGTCTAAGACCCAGGGTCATTCGTTCTTCCTGTGCGGATCGATTTCCTCGACCAGGCGAATTTCCGCCGGAAAGACACCCAGGAGCGCCTGCACGCCCTCGTCGCTCAACGCGACGGCGCGTAGATCCCGTTCCTCACCCTTCGGCCGCCGGTCGCCGTTCGCGGCGGCCGTGCCGGCCGGCTCGCCGGAACCCGCGGCGAGCAACTGGCTCTGCACCGCCAGGCGCCGGCCGGCGGCGCGCTCGGCGAGCGATTCGAGCCACGCGCGGTTCTGCTCGACCTGCTCCTTCAGCAGGCGATGCACCGGCGCAAAGACGAACAGGATCGCGTCGCCGGTCCTCTCGATGCGCTGGGCCTGCGCGACGACGGTGCGATAGAAGACGGCGCGCGCCTGCTCGATCGCGGCGAGAAAAGCATCCTTGAGGGAATCAGGCGGGTCTGAGCGGCCACCCTTCGACTCGCGCCTGTTGGAACGCTCGCTCCCTTCGGCGTCGCTCAGGGAGTCCCGAGCATTGTCGGGGGGCTCAGGGCTGACGGAAGACGCACCCGCGGCGCTGGCGACCGAATTCGGCGCGGTCCTGGTTGCGGGCGCCGAGCGGGTTGTCGTCCCTGACGGGAAGCCCGACGGGCCGGGACGCCCACCTGGAGCGCCGCCTCGGCCCGGCGCCGCCGGCCCGCCGCGCGGCGCGCCCGGCTCGGCCTGCAGCTGCTCGATCAGTTGCGCCAGCGGCGCCAGCTTCCGCAGGTGCATCCAGCGCAGCAGCGCCATCTCGAGGTGATAGCGCGGCTCGGCCGCGCCGCGGATGTCGAATTCCGCGCGCGTCAGCACGTCGAACGCGCGCAGCAGGTCTTCGCGCGAGAACCGCGCCCCGAGCTCCTTCAGGCGCTCGCGCTCCCCTTCGGGTGCGATGTCGGGGTCGGCAATCCGCGACGGATCGATCGCGAGCACCATCAGGTCGCGCACGACGCGCGACATCTCGCGGCACACCAGCTTGAGGTCGTAGCCCGACTCGACCGCCCGGCCGGCCAGCGCAAACGCCGCCGCCGCGTCTTCGTCGGCCACCGCGGTCACCATGTCGAGCAGCAGGTCGCGCCCGACCAGGCCGAGCACGCTCGACACCGCCTCGACGGTGATCGTCTCGCCGGCGAACGCAATCACCTGGTCGAGGGCCGTCTGCGCGTCGCGCATGCTGCCGTCGGCGGCGCGCGCGATGAGCGCCAGCGCCTCGTCCGACACGGTCATCTTCTCGGCCGCGGCAATCTTGCGCAGCTGCTCGGCGATGGCGGGCGCCGGGATCGTCCGGAACTCGAACACCTGCGCCCGCGAGAGGATCGTCTCGGGAATCTTGCCGATCTCGGTGGTCGCCATGATGAAGCCGGCGTGCGGCGGCGGCTCTTCGATCGACTTGAGCAGGGCGTTGAACGACGGGGTCGACAGCTGGTGGACCTCGTCGATGATGAACAGCTTGTAGCGGTCGCGCACCGGCAGGATCGACAGCCCTTCGACGATCACCGCGCGGACGTTGTCGATGCCCGTGTGGGTGGCCGCGTCGATCTCGAGCACGTCCATGTCGCGGCCTTCCGCGATCTCGACGCACGCGTCGCACTTCCCGCACGGATCGGCCGTCGGTCCCTCCACGCAGTTGAGCGCGCGCGCGAGGATGCGCGCGGTCGTCGTCTTGCCGACGCCCCGAGGCCCGGCAAACACGAACGCCTGCGCGATGCGCCCGGTCTTGATCGCGTTGCGCAGCGTCTGGGTCACCGCCTTCTGGCCGACGACCTCTTCGAAGCGCTGCGGGCGCCACTTGCGAGCGAGTACCTGGTAGGGCATAGAGCTGATCACGGGTGCTGGGTGCTAAGTGCTCTGTGCCGGGTGCTCAGGTAGCGCCAGGTCTGACACCGCGCGCATCATTTCTTCAATGCCGCGCGGTGCGTGAGATCCAGCGCATCCTCGGCACTCAGCACATAGCACCAACAGCACCCAGCACGTAGGACCAAGCACGTAGCACTCGTGAAAGGAACGTCCCGACGTGGGTCCCACCGCGGCCCGGATTGGCCTGCGGCACATGTCAGTGTCTACTTAGCGCTGCTGCCTTCCGGCCCTGACGCGGTTCGTAGGCTGAAATTGCACAGGTTCCGGGCCGCGATGCGACCCATGTCGCGCCATGCCGAAGCAGCGCGATGCGGCTCCGCTGCGAAGGCGGGCACCCGAATCATCGAGTGTACCATTTCCCCGAACAACCGCGAAACGCCCCGGCTACGCGCGCGAAACCGCCACGTCGGTCAGACGCTGTAACCGCTCGCTGATCCGCACAATATAAGGCGCGGGGTCGTCCAGGCGGCGCACCTCTTCCGGCAGCGCGCCAACGCGTTCCAGGCAATGAGCGCGCAGATCGGCCAGCGAGGGCGACGCCTTCGTCCGGCGGCCGTCCTTCATGACCGGTTCCATCAGCGCGGCGGCACCCGCCGGCCCGGGCTCGTCGGCGACCGACAGGATGTCGCCACGCGCCCGGCTCCCTTCGAACAGCCGCCACGTCTGCTTGCCGCCGGCGTAGGACGCCTTGCCGGCACTCCGCTTGATCCTCGCGACGTGCCGGTGGTCGCGCTCGATTTCGACGAGCTTGTAGACACCACCCAGCGCCGGGGCGTCTTTCGACGTGCTCAGCGCCGTCCCCACGCCGAAGCCGTTGATCGGTGCTCCCTGCGCCAGCATCGCCGCGATCTTGTACTCGTCGAGGTCGCCGCTGACGAAAATGCCGGTTGCGGTCAGCCCCGCGCGATCGAGCCGTTCGCGCACCGCCTTGCTCTCGGTCACGATGTCGCCGCTGTCCAGCCGCACGGCGCCCGGCCGAAGCCCGGAACGCCCGATGCGTTCGGCCGCCCGCATGACGTCGTAGGTGTCGATCAAGAGCACGCTCCGCTCGCCGTACAGCGCGGCGTAGCGCTCGTACGCCTCCATCTCGTCGTCAAACGCCATCACCCATGAATGCGCCATCGTGCCGGACACCGGGATGCCGAAACGGAAGCCGGCTTCGACGCTCGACGTGCCGGCGCAACCGGCCAGGTACGCGGCACGCGCGGCGAACATGCCCGCCTCGATGCCGTGCGCGCGCCGGGCGCCGAACTCGACCACCGGCCGGCCGGCCGCGACGCCGACGATGCGGGCGGCTTTGGTTGCGACCGAGGTCTGGAACGTGACAATGGCGAGCAGCGCCGTTTCGACCAGCTGTGCCTGCTGCAAGGGCGCCGTCACGCGCAGCAGCGGTTCGTGCGGAAAGATCGGCGTGCCCTCCTCGACGGCCCACACCTCGCCCCTGAACTGGAACGTCGGCAGGCAGTCGTCGAAAAAGGTCTTCGGTACCTGCGCGAACACGGGAAGGGCGCGCAGGTAGTCGATCTGTTCGGAGGTGAAAGCCACCTGCTCGAGATAATCGAGCGCCTGCTCGAGGCCCGCGGCGACGAGGTAGCCGCGGTGGTCGGGCAGCTCCCGCACGTACAGCTCGAACGTCGCGAGCTGGTTCATGCCGGCCGCCCAGTACCCGGCCATCATCGTCAATTCATACAGGTCGGTTGCGAGGGCGCTGACAAACATGGTCGTTGGTCGTTCGTCTGGGTCGTTGGTCGTTCGTCTGAGTCGCTGGTCCTGGTCGTCGGCCGGCCTCTCGATGCCTGGCACCACGGCTCGGAGTGTGGCACGCTGGATAGTATGACAGACCGAAGAGGTTTCGCCCTTCTTGTCGTTGATGTCCAGAACGACTTCTGCCCGGGCGGCGCACTGGCGGTCCGCAACGGAGATGCGGTGGTCCCGCCGCTGAATCGGGCGATCGAGTGGACCGAGGCGGGCGGGGGCGCCGTGTACGCAAGCCGCGACTGGCACGTCGCCGACGCAAGCCATTTCAAGGCGTATGGCGGCATCTGGCCGGTCCACTGCGTGCAGCAGACTGCCGGCGCGCAGTTTCACCCGGCACTGCGGCTGCCGTCGGATGCGACCGTCGTGACGAAGGGTGACAGCCCCGACAGCGACGGCTACTCGGCGTTCGAAGGGCACACGCAAACCGGGGCCTCGCTCGTGCACGATCTGCGCGAGAAAGACATCCATCACGTGTATGTCGGCGGCCTTGCCACCGACTATTGCGTCCGGCACTCGGTGCTCGACGCCCTGAAGACCGGGCTGGAGGTAACCGTCCTCACCGACGCCATTGCGGGCGTTGACGTGAACCCGGGCGACTCGGCCAGGGCGATCGAGGAAATGCGCGCGGCGGGCGCGAAGTTCGCGACCACCGAAGAAGTAGTGAGTAGCGAGTAGCGAGTAGGGGCGGAGCTTGCCTCCGCCCCGGTAGCTGCCCACCTGCCCTACCAGCCCCAGCTGTCCTACCTGCCCCACTTGCCGCACGTGCCCCACCTCCCTGCCCTGAGCGAGCAAAGCGAGTCGAAGGGCCCCAAAATTCCAACCGCGGGCCGTCCTCCGGCGTCTACAGATTGTGTGAGCGACGCGGAACTGGTCGAAGGGGCACGCCGGGGAGACGAGGCGGCATTCGGCCAGCTCGTTGAACGGCACCAGAGCGCCGTCTTCCGGGCGGCCTACGCGGCGCTCGGATCGAAGGAAGAGGCCGAGGATGCGGCGCAGGACGCGTTTCTGGCCGCGTACCGGAAACTGCACATGTTTCGCGGCGAGGCGAGCTTCAAGACGTGGCTGCTCGCCATTGCCTGGCGTCACGCGCTCGACCGGCGCGGCGGCGTCGTGCGCCGACTGCGCCTTTTCTTCTCCCCGACCGACAACGCGTGGCCACAACCGGAAGCCCCAGCGCCTTCACAGGAGCAGGCGCTCGTCCGGCGCGAGTTGCGCGAACAGGTGCGCGCGTTGGTGAAGACGCTGCCCGCCAGATATCGCGATGCGCTGCTGCTGGCCACGTCGGGCGACTACACGTTCGAGGAGATGGGCGGGATCCTCGGCATTCCGACCGGCACGGCAAAGTGGCGCGTCGCCGAAGCGAAGCGGCAACTGAAACAGAAGCTGGCGCGATTGGGATACGTCAATGAATGACGATGTCCGAAAGTCCGAGGGTCCGAAGGTCCGAAGGTCGGACATCGCGGACCATGTTCTGGACCGCGCGCTTGCGAGCCTGACCGACGCCTCGTCGTCGCCGGCGCTGCAGGCGAACGTGATGCGCCGCGTCGCGGAGCAGCATCATGCGCGGGCTGTCCACCTGTTGTGGGATCCGGCTTCAGCCGGATTGCGCTCGGCCGGATTGCCTGCGAGGCTCGCCTTCGCGGCAGCCGCTGTCGTTCTCGTCGCCGCCTCGTTGTGGTTTGTGCTGCGCCCCGCTTCTCCGCCTCAGACGGCAAGCAGCCAGCCGATTCCACGAGACATCGCGCTTCCCGCGCCGAACACCGGCGGCGGTGAGTCTGCGGCCGCCGCGCAGGCACCACCCGCGCCGGAGCAGGGGCGATTGGTCGGCGGGCGTGAGAGCGTCAGGTCGCAACCGCGCATGTTGGCGCGTGCGGGAATGCCGCCGAAGCCCGAGGCGTTAGACGAGGCTGGGGAAACGCAGCCGGTCGAGGACGCGGCGCCCGCCGTTCCACCGATCGACATGCCGCTGATCCCTGAGCCCTCGCCGGTGGCGATAACGCCCGTGACGCTGAGGCCGATCGACATCCCAGACATCCAGATTCCACCGATGGACGATCAAATGAACACGCCGGTGGAAGAGGGGCCCGGGAAGAAACAGCCGGGCGGGCCGACGCCTGGCGTCAACCGGTAGACAGGAGCATCGACATGAACAAGCGCATCTTTCTGGTCGTCGTAGCCGTTCTCGTCATCGCCCTCCTGGGGTTTGGTTCGTTGACCGCGCAGGAACCGACGACGACGACGCAAGCCGCCCAGAAACCGATACCGCCTCCCCCGCCTCGGCCGCCGGTGCCAACCGCGTCACCGGCTCCTGCACCGCCAGCGGAGACGCCCGGACGTCCCAACGTCCGCATCGACGTGACGATCACCGACCAGACAGGAGGCGGTCAAGCGATCAAAAAGACGATGAGCCTCGTCGCCAGCCGCAATGGCTCGGTCCGCTCCGGCGTCAACGTGCCGATCGTCCAGACGACCTTCGGCGCAGCCGGGCAAGGCGGGTTGAATACGATACCCGTCACCAGCTACAGCTATCGCACGATGGGACTGAACCTGGATGTGAGAGACGTGTACGTCTCCACGACGAGCGGCGTGATTCGCGTGCAGCTGTCGCTCGAATACAACCCGATCGACGAAAGCGCCGAGAAGAGCGCCGCGCCGCCCGCGACACCGGCGTCGTTCTCGAACTTCTCTCAGTCGTTCACGCTGGAGCTCGAAAACGGCAGGCCGCTGCTCGTCGCGCAGACGTCCGATCCGGTGCCGAGTCGCAACCGCACGCTGTCGGTGGAAGTGAAGGCGACGATCGTGAAGTAGTGAGTAGCGAGTAGAAGTAGACAGTAGACAGTGGACAGCATGGCGCGGCGCGGCCGCCTGGACGCGCGCGTCGCCCTACTGGCGGCGCCGCGCTACGTCACATCGTCGTTCAATCCGGCGAGGTCCTCGCCGCGGCGCCGCTGACTACTGTCTACTGACCACTGTCCTTACTCAGACCGTGATCACCTTGTGGGACGCCTGCATACTCGTCACGATCTCGCGCATGTCGCTCACGCGCCCGACCGCCAGCTGCTCCCGAATCCCGAAATGCTCGACGCAGGTGCCGCACGCGATCAACTCGACGCCGTCGTGATCGAGCGATCGAAGCGCATCCAGCAGCGGTGAACCTCGCACGAGCAGCTTCACGCCCGCATTGTAGAAGGCGACGATATGCGGCTTGTCCCCGAGCGCCGCGATCTGCGCGAAGAACTTCACGATCAGCCGCCGTCCGAGGTCGTCGTCGCCTCGGCCGAGGGTTTCTCCGCTGAGAACAACCATGGTCTGGCTCATTGGCGCAAGCCTACCACGCGCAGGTGACGCGAGAGAATCGCAGCTGGGCACGGCTGCACGCGCGGCGCCGATCCGCGCGCGATGTCCCGCAGGAATTCATCCGCAGATTCACACGAATTCCCGCAGATTGTGGAGACGAATGGGCGCTTCGACGCGGACCGCGAAGCGGTCGCGCCCGCGACGTGGATGGGGCACGCGTTCACGAAAGCCCTTGATCGCGCGGCTCTCGTGAGCGCGTGTCCCATCCACGTTGCAAGCCGCCTTCGGCGGCTGTCGAAGCGCCCGGGATCGCCAGCTCGGCGCCGGGGCGCATCGCGCGCATCCCGCGCGCCCACACATGAGCGGGTTCCGTGCGACCTGATTCGAATCTGCGTGAATTCGTGTGAATCTGTGGATCGGTACCTCCTGCGTGAATCTGCGGATCCGCGCGAATCTGCGGAGTAGAATCTCCGCATCGTGCACCCGCACCTGCTCGGCATCGACGTCTCAACGACAGGCGTCAAGGCGCTCCTCGTTGACGACCGCGGAACGGCGGTCGCGTCCGAGACCACGCCGCTCACCCTGTCGACGCCGCAGCCGCTGTGGGCCGAGCAGCAGCCGGACGACTGGTGGCGGGCGGCCGTGGCGAGCATCCGGCGCGTGCTGGCGAGGCCGGGTGCGGACGCCGGCGCGATTGTCGCCATCGGCCTCACGGGTCAGATGCACGGGCTGGTGCTCCTCGACGCGCAGGGCCGCCCGCTCAGGCCGGCGATCCTCTGGAACGATCAGCGGACCGGCGCCGAGTGCGACGAGATCCGCGCCGCTGTTGGCCGCGACCATCTGATCGAGGTGACGGGAAACGACGCGCTGACCGGCTTCACGGCGCCGAAGCTGCTCTGGGTACGGCGGCACGAACCGGACGTGTGGTCACGGGCCCGCGCGATGCTGCTCCCGAAGGACTACATCCGCTTCCGCCTGACGGGCATCCTCGCGATGGACAAGGCGGACGGGTCGGGAACGCTGCTGTTCGATCTGGCGCGCCGTGACTGGTCTGCGGAGATCGTGCGCGCGCTCGGTGTGCCACCCGAATGGCTGCCGCTCACGCACGAAGGACCCGAGGTCACGGCGAGGATCTCCGCATCCGCGTGCGCGGAAACGGGGCTGGCCGCCGGCACGCCCGTCGTGGCCGGCGGGGGCGATCAGAGCGCGGGCGCCGTCGGCGTCGGCGCGGTCGATCCGGGAATCGTCTCGACGGTGCTCGGCACGTCGGGCGTGGTGTTCGCCGCCACCGACGCGCCCGTCATCGAACCGGCGGCGCGCCTGCACGCCTTCTGTCACGCGGTGCCCGGCAGGTGGCACCTCATGGGCGTCATGCTGTCGGCGGCCGGCAGCCTGCAGTGGTATCGCGACGCCTTCGCCCCATCGGTCGAGTTCGAGCATCTGATTGCCGAGGCGGCCGATATCGCGCCCGGGGCCGACGGCCTGGTGTTCCTGCCGTACCTGACCGGCGAGCGCACGCCGCATCCGGATCCGCTCGCGCGGGGCGCGCTGGTCGGCCTCACCCGCCGGCACGGTCGCGCGCACGTGACGCGCGCCGTTCTCGAGGGCGTTGCGTTCGGATTGAAGGATTGTTTCGAGCTGATTGTTCAGGCGTGTCCCGGGCTAAAGCCCGGAACCTACAACTGCAGGGACCAGCCTTCAGCCTCGGACACCGTTCCATGTAGGTTCCAGCCTTCAGGCTGGGACTACACCGTTCGCATCAGCGGCGGCGGCTCGAAGAGCGCGCTGTGGCGCCGCATCGTGGCAAGCGTGCTCGGCGCGCGCGTGGAACAGGTGACCGGCGCGGAAGGCGCGGCGTTCGGCGCCGCGCTGCTCGCGGGCGTCGGCGCCGGCGTGTGGCCGGACGTCGCGACCGCCTGCGCGCGCACGATCGCGGTTACCGCGGCGGACGAACCGGACGAGGCGTGGCGCGAGCGCTACGCCCGGCTGCACGAAACCTACACGACCTTGTACCCGGCGCTCCGCGGAGCCTTTCGAAGCCTCGCCGGGTCGTAGGGCGGGGCTTGAGGGCCGCCCTGCACCTTGCGCTGGGCGGAGGCAAGCTCCGCCCCTACTGACTGCTCGCTGCTTTCCCCAGATACTTGTTGTACCACCCCAGGTATCGCTCCAGTCGATCGCGCGCGTAGCTCGGCGTCGTGATGCCGTGGAACTGACCCGGGTAGATCACGAGCTGCGTGTCGACGCCCATGCTCCTGAGCGCCTGGTACATCTGCTCGCCGCCGATGATCGGCACGTTGAAATCCGACTGGCCGCCCAGATACAGCGTCGGCGTCTTGATCCGGTCGGCGTGCAGGAACGGGTACGAGACCTTCAGCCACGGCTCGATGTTCTTCCACGGCGGGCCGAGCTCCATCTCGTACTGCGAGATGTACTGGTCGCTGCCGTACATCGACAGCTGCAACGCGCTGCCGGCGCCGGCCACGGCCGCCTTGAAGCGCGGATCGGTCGCCGTCGTGTAGTCGGTCAGGATGCCGCCGTAGCTCCAGCCGCCGATGCCGAGGCGGTCGGGATCCGCGACGCCTGACGCAATCGCGTAATCGACGGCTGCGATGAGGTCGACCACTTCCTTGTTGCCCCAGTCGGCGAAGATCGCTTTCTGGTAGGCGTTGCCGCGCCCCGCGCTCCCGCGGTAGTTGACGGCGAGCACCACGTAGCCGTTGGCGGCCAGCAGCTGGCGCTCGAAGCCGAACGAATGTTCGTCCTGGCCGTTCGGGCCGCCGTGGATGTTCAGCAGCGTCGGGTACTTCCGGCCGGCGACGTAGGACGGCGGCTTCAGCATGAGCCCGTGCACCTCGGTGCCGTCCTTCGCTCTGCAGCTGAAGTCCTCCGTCGTGGCAAGCAGGACGTTCGCCAGCCACGCGTCGTTCTCGTGAGTGACCCGCCGGAGGTTGCCGTTCTCGAAGACGTACACGTCGCCCGGCTCGTTCGCGGTGGCCGACAAAAGCGCGAAGGCGCCGTCCTTGCGCGGCGACAGCGAAGAGACGACGCGGCGCCCGGTCGTCAACTTCTCCACCTGTCCGCCCGCCACCGGCACGCGCCCGATGCAGGTGATGCGATCGTCCTGCACGACGAAGGTCAGCGTGCGGCCGTCGGGACTCCACGCGATCGGCCCTTGCACCGCGCGGTCGAGCGCGGCGGTCAGCAGGCGCGGCTGGCCGCCGGCGACCGGCACCACCGCCAGCTTGTTCAGGTCGTACGCCGAGTACTTCGGCTCGTCGCCCTGGTAGTACGCGATGTATCGGCCGTCGGGGCTCCACGATGGACGGCCGCTGTCGGGACCGGGAAACGTCGTCAGCTTGCGCGGCAGGGCGCCCGGCTTCGCGTCGATCACGAACACGTCGGTGTTCTCCACGCGATCGGGATCCTTCTCGCGGTTGCTGATGAACGCGATCTGACGTCCGTCAGGCGACCAGGAAGGGGATTGCTCGTCGCAGTTGCCCGAGGTCAGCACCTCGGCCTTGCGCGCCTCGACGACGAACAGCTGCAGGTGCGCGTGGAGCGATTCGAGATAGCCGTCGCGATCCTGCTTGAAGTGATAGCGGTCGATGACGATGGGCGGCTTCGTCTTGCGCTTCCACCCTTCCTTCTTTTCCGGCTCGGAGTTCGGGTCCCAGTCGTTCACGACGAGCACGAGGCGGCTGCCGTCGGGCGACCACGCATAATCCGCGATCCCGCCCTTGAGGTCGGTCAGCTTCTGCGCTTCGCCGCCACGCCGATCCAGCAGCCACACCTGCCCGCCCTTCTTCTTCTCCTCCTCGTCTCCACGTGAAGCGATGAACGCGAGGTAGCGGCCGTCGGGACTCCAACGAGGCGAGCTTTCGCTGCTGTCGGGCATCGAGGTGAGCCGCACCCGATCGGCGCCGTCCCAGCCGACCATCCACAGGTCCGAATCGCGCCGGTCCTTCTCGGCGTCGATCGTGCCGACCGCATAGGCGATCCACTGGCCGTCGGGCGACACCTGCGGGTCGCTGACGCTGCGCTGTCTTGCGAAGTCGTCGAGCGAAAGCGGGCGCTTCGCGGCCGGCGCCTGCGCCTGGGGCTGTGTCTGCGCGGCAGCGGTCGCCGCGTGTGTCAATCCGGGATGTGTCAATCCGGCTAAAGCCGGATCCCACAGCAGCACAACAAGAGCGAAAACAGACAAGAAGGCGTACATGCGTGCCCGCATAGAAATCCTCGCTGCCCTGAAACCGGCGGAAACGTTCGGTGGCATCGCGCCGAACGGCAGGCAATCGTAGCACGCGGCGCGATGCAAACAAGCCCCTGAGCCCTGCCCGCCTTCGCTCCCTGAGAAGCGTCGGCAGCTACGGCGTGGCCTCGCCCTAGCGCCGAGAGCCCTCGAGCGGCGCGGAGGCGGGAGCCTTCAGCCCTCAGTGCACCCCGGCCGCCTGGCGGTGATGCGCCGGCTTGCGCATGACGAGCAGCACCGGGATGACGAGCAGGAACAGGATGCCGAGGATGCGAAACAGATCGAGGAAGCTCATCAGCGCCGCCTGCCGCTGTATCTGGCCGTACAGCGCATCCAGGCCTCGCCGCGTGCCTCCCGCGGCGCCGGCCAGCGCGCCGAAGTCCTGCTGGAAGATCGGATTGTACGGGTTGATCTGGCCGACCAGCCGCGCCTGGTGGAACTGCGAGCGGCGCGCGAGCTCGGTGGTCACGAACGAGATGCCCATGCTCGACCCGATGTTGCGGACGAGGCTGTAGATGCTGGTCGCATACCCCATCGACGGCAGCGGAATCGGGTCCATCGTCACCGTGGTCAGCGGCACGAATACCAGCGACATCGCGGCGCCCTGAAGCAACTGCGGCCACAGGATGTCGTACGGTCCGGCCCGCATGTTGAGATTCGCGTACTCGAAGAAGGCGTAGGCGGTCCCGGCAAGGCCGACGGCCAGCAGCAGGCGCGGGTCCCACCTCCGGCCCAGCATGTACCCGGTCAGGGGCATGAAGATCATCGTGCCGAGGCCGCGTGGCGAACTCCAGAACCCGGCAGTCGCGGCGGGAAACCCGAGCAGCTCCTGCATGAAGAGCGGCAGCAGCACCAGGCTGCCGTACAGCACGAATCCGAGGACGACGACGACGAAGCCTCCCGCGGCGAACGTGCGATAGCGGAACAGCCGGAAGTCAACGAGCGGCTCGCGGGTCGTCAACTCGCGGATGACCAGCGCGGTGAGGCCGGCAATGGCGATCACGCACAGCGTCGTGATGAGGTGCGACGCGAACCAGTCCTCCTCCTGCCCCTTGTCCAGCATGATCTGCAGCGCGCCGATGCCGAGCACGAGGAAGCCCAGGCCCCAGAAATCGATCTTCCTGGACGCCCGCCTCAGGTAAGGCGGATCGTAGATGAACAGGTAGATCATGATGAGGCTGACGAGCCCCACCGGCAGGTTGATGTAGAAAACCCACCGCCACGAGTAGTTATCGGTGAGCCAGCCGCCGATCGTCGGGCCGAGAATCGGCGCGGCGACAATGCCCATGCCCCACACGGCCATCGCCTTGCCGCGTTCCTCGACCGGGAATCCCTCGAGCAGCACCGCCTGGGACAGCGGCTGCAGGCCGCCGCCCGTCGTCCCCTGCATGATCCGGAGGAAGATCAGCCACGGCAACGACGGCGCCAGGCCGCATAGCACGCTGGAGAGCGTGAACCCCGTGACGACCACCATGAGCAGGCGCCGCCGGCCGAAGTAGCTGGCCAGCCAGCCGCTGATGGGCAGGATGATGGCGTTCGCGACGATGTAGGAGGTGAGCACCCAGGTGGCTTCATCGACGGTGGCCGACAAGGATCCGGCGATGTGCGGGAGGCTGACGTTGACCACCGAGGTGTCGAGCACCTCCATGACGGCGCTCAACATCACCGCAATTGCCGGAATCCATCTATTAACGGCGGGGCCCCCTGCACCCCGCCTGGCTCGGTCGCTCGTGGGGCCCCGACGCCCCACTCCGCTCCCTCGCGTTCCTTGATCTGCGAGCGCGCCAGTCTGAGGACGTACGGGATCGGCGTTAGGAAGGGCGGGGACGTGATCGGGCATTGTCGGCTGCGACGCTCGGATGTTCGGACTTACACCGAGCATACCATGCAGCGGTGCGCGTGAATGCGCGCGTCGCCCAACACCGGGCCGAGTCACGCGAAGGCACCGCCACCGGCCTGGATGGGCGCGTCCACTCGGCGCACCCCGGTGTCCTCATGGCCGGCCCGCAGGTGACGGTTCCGACCAACAGCCGGTTCAAGCCGTTCGGTCAGGCGCTCGTCGGGCTAGCTCATCAGCGCGCCGTGTCCAGTCTCGACCTGACAACGCCGCAGACGGGAAATGGCCTCGCGATGGCGTTCGGCGGCGGGGTTGACGTGCTGGTGCATTCCAACCTGGCGGTGCGCGCGGCGCAAGTGCAGTACTTGCAGAGCCGGGCGTTCAGCGAGACGGAGAACACCTGGACCCTGTCTACGGGCGTCGTCTTCCGGTTCAGATAGCGAACGGAGCACCAGTCGTAGACAGCAGACGCGGCGCCGCCCGATCGCAGGCGGCGCCGCGTTGTTGCTGACCAGCCCTCGCACGGGACTATTTCATCTGTTGTTGTTCCTGGCGGGTAATCAACCATTCGACGACGTGATAGTGAGCTTCCTGGACGCCGGGATGGCCCGGGTTGAACTCGATGTCGGTGTGATCGATCTTCAGATCGCCGAGGTTCGCGCCCAGATCGCTCAGGTTCTTGTGCGATTCGAAATCCTTGATCGGAACCATGTAGGTGATGTTCACCAGCTTCTTGCCGGTCTTGTCGTAGCCGAGAAACGGCCCGACCGGGAGCGTGGAGGGATTCACGTACAGCATGCCCATCCCCGGCAGGTAACTGGGAAGGTTCACCAGCGTGCTCACCTCCTTGAAATCGGGGGGCGGCGCCGACATCACATTCGGTTTCTTCGCCCGTGCGGTCCCGACGGAAGCGAACACGAAAATCGCCGATGCCAAGATCGCGCCAGCCAAGGTGACCCGTTTCATGACTCTCTCCTTGTTTCTTCTTCTCGTGTTGCCCGACGTGTTTCCGTGCTACTTGACGACAATCTCGCCCTTCATCCCCTGGACCTCGTGCAGCGTGCACACGTAGCGATAGGTCCCGCGAACGGTGAAACGGTGCGAATAGCTCTGACCCGGTTTGAGGAACCCCGAATCGAACGGGGACGCGCCTTTCGGCAGCGCGACGTCGGCCTTGTTCGTGGCCTTTGCCGCATCGTCGACGATGTTGTGGAGCTGGTTCGACTGGTCCTGCCACTCGACCGTCTGGCCTCTCCTGATGACGACGCTCGGCGGATTGAAGACGAGTTGGTCGCCCACCATCTTCACGACCACCGCGGGGCCGGCGGTCCGCCGGGCTGCCGAACCGCGGCCCTGGCCCGGCGCGTCGGCGGCGTACAACCCCATCCCGAGGCAGATTGCGACGGCCACTGCAATGCGGGTCGGTCCCATCCTCATCAGCCGGGCCTCCTTGACGGTCTGTGCGCAATACGACAGAACGCGTGCAAGAACGCATCCGGCGCGACAGCTGATATCGCGATCCGATACATTGCCACCTCCTTTTGATTGGCTGCGTCGAGCTTCTGTCGGCGCGCCCGTGAGCACCCGCTGGTACTGAGTCTGCACACCCTTCGCCGGTTACATGCCGATCTGAGGTCAACCGATGGAGACGGAGGCACAGCGGTGATCAAGCTGAAGCGCGCCTACGACCGGGCTTCGCCACAGGACGGCTCGCGCCTGCTCGTCGAACGCCTCTGGCCGCGCGGGATGAAGAAGACGGAATTGCGTCTGGACGGCTGGTTGAAAGAGGTGGTGCCCAGCCCCGAGCTGCGCCGGTGGTTCAGCCACGACCCGGCGAAGTGGCAGGAGTTCCGAAGGCGGTACTTCCGCGAGCTCGACCAGTCGCGGTCGGCCTGGCAGCCGATCCTCGACATGGCCCGCCGTGGCCGCGTCACGCTGATTTTCAGCTCACACGACACCGAGCACAACAACGCGGTGGCGCATCGAGTCCTCTCATCTACGCCAGCGTCGCCTTCTCGCCGAGATCGACCGGGTAGACGCCGTTGAAAGACGACGTCGAGAAGACGTCTTCGGGCAGGCCCGTGGCGGCGATCATCGCGGGATAGGAGAGGTAGCCGAGCGAGTCGGCCCGGATGAAGCGGCGGATTTCCTCCACCGACATCCGCGCGGCGATCAAGTCGTCGCGGCGCGGCGTGTCGATGCCGTAGAAGTCGGGAAACTTCACCGGCGGCGAGCTGACGAGGAAGTGGACCTCGGTCGCGCCGCTGCCCCGGATCAGGTCGACGATCTGCCTCGCCGTCGTGCCCCTGACGATCGAATCGTCGATGACGACCACGCGCTTCCCGCGCAGCATGCCGGGAATCGGGTTCAGCTTCAGCTTCACCCCGCTCTCGCGGAGGCGCTGGGCCGGCCGGATGAACGTGCGATGGATGTAGCGGTTCTTGAGCAGGCCGAAATCCAGCGGGATGCCCGACTGGCGCGCGTATCCGACGGCGGCGGGAACGGCCGAATCGGGCACGGGAATGACGACGTCGGCGGGAACAGGATGCTCGCGGGCGAGGTGCGCGCCAAGATCCTGCCGTACCTCGTTGACGACCCGGCCCATCAGCACGCTGTCCGGCCGGGCGAAGTACACGAACTCGAAGATGTCGAGCTTCTCGCGCCCTTCCACGATCTGGCTCGCATGCAGGCCGTCATCGTCGATGACGATCATCTCGCCCGGCTTCACGTCCCCGAGAAACGTTCCGCGCACGGCGTCGATCGCGCACGTCTCCGAGGAGACGACGAAGCCGCCGTCGACCGCGCCGATGGCGAGCGGGCGGATGCCGCAGCGATCGCGGACGGCGACCAGGCGATCGCGCGTCATCAGCAGCATCGAGAAGACGCCCGTGAACAGGTCGAACGATTCGCGCACGGCCGCCTCGATGCCCGCGCCGCCGCGCATGGCGTGCTCGATCGCCCGGTGCATCAGCTCCGAATCGTTCGCGCCGTCCGTGTCGACACGCCGTTGCTCGAGGTGCGCGAGCAGCCGTGTGACGCTGGGAAGGTTGCCGTTGTGAGCGAGCACGACCAGGGTGGCGTCACCCGTCACCGGCTGGCTGTGATCGGCGTGCGCGCCGCCCGAGGTCGAATAGCGGTTGTGACCGACGGCGACGTGGCCGGTCAGACGATCGAGGATCGGCTCGTCGTAGACGTGCGCGACCAGGCCCGGTCCCTTGTGGGTCCTGATGGCGGTGCCGTCAGCCACGCTGATGCCCGAACTCTCCTGCCCGCGATGCTGAAGCGTCCACAGCCCGGTGTGCACCAGGCGGGCGGCTTCCAGGCGCCGGCCGAATACGCCGAACACCGCGCACTTCTCTGTCAGGCGCATTCTTCCAGTCTACTCACCCGGGCCCCCGGACGGAACCTGAGCCGCAGGCCTCCACCCGTGTGTCCCGGCCTGAAGGCGATGCCTTTAGGAAATTCGCTGACGTCGTTCCAAGGCAAAATCAGCAGCCTGACCGCGGGAACCACGTTGACCGTGGCCCGCGCGGAGGACGCGGCGGCAGCAGCCGGAGCGGCCGCGCCCTCGCCGAGCCGGCTCCGCAGTCGGGGAACACGTCCTCGCGCTGCTCGCGTTCCACCCTTCGCCCGACGGCTTGCGCGACGGCTCCCCAACGCGGACCCCGCCGCATGCCGCGCTGGGGCCCCGCCGGCGCGCTTCGCCGGGAACGCTTCGCGATGCTCGTCGTGTTCCGGGATCGACCGCCGACTGCTCCGCATGGCTCGGCGATGACGCGGTCGCTCCGGCAGCTCAGCGCGGCGAGCACGCCCTGGCGCCCAGACCGCGTCGGGGGAGCGGTTCTACCCCCGCCGCGAGCCTGCGGAGCCGCCGGTCGCGGACGCGGCACCCGAGGCGCCGAGCGACGTCTTCCCCGGCGCAGCGCGCCGGCGGGCCCCCGACGCGGCCGTACTGCCAGGGTCTGCGGCGGGGAGCCGTCGCGCCAGCCGGCCTCACGATCCGGAAGACGAGCGAGGGCCGCCGATGGGTGCCCCGGCGGCGGAGCCGGCTCGCGAGGGGGTGGGACCGCGCCAGCGACGCGCGCCGACTGCCCCTTCGCGCGTCCAAAGATGCCTCGGTGTGTTCTCCACGACCAGATACGGGCGAATGACTTGCGGCAGTGCGACAATTTCCGAAAGGCATTGGGCCTAAGGGCCGGAACCTACGACACGTGGCGCAAGCGCTACGCGCCGCCCTTTTCCCTGCTGCGGATGGCGCGGAACATCGTGCGCAGATCCTCCCGATCGTAGTCGGTGCCCCAGCTGAACTCGCCGCCGTTTCTCAGCCACTCACCGCCGTCCACCGTCAGGCAATCGCCGGTGATGTAGGCGGCGCCGTCGCTGAGCAGGAACGCGGCGGCGTCGGCGATCTCGCGCGGCGTGCCGAAGCGCCCGAGCGGCACGCGGGTCCTCGCCCTCTCCTCGAGGCCGGGGTCGGGCAGCAGCCGACTGAAGGCGCCTTCCGTGCGGATGGGCCCCGGCGCGATCGCGTTCACGCGAACGCGATAGCACGCCCATTCGACGGCAAGCGACCGCGTCATCGCCAACACCCCGGCTTTGGCCGCCGCCGACGGCACGACGAACGCGGACCCCGTCCAGGCGTAGGTGGTCACGATGTTCACAATCGCGCCGCCACCGCCGGCGATCATCTTCCTGCCGAAGTAGAGCGTGCAGTGGAACGTGCCGCTCAACACGATGTCCACGACCGACTTGAAGCCGTTCGGCGAGAGATCTTCGGTCGTCGCCAGGAAATTGCCGGCGGCGTTGTTGACGAGCGCGTCCACGCGCCCGAAGCGCGCCGCCACCTCGTCGGCGACCGCCGACACACGAACGGGATCGCGAACGTCGCATGCGATCGCGCCTGCACGCCCGCCCGCCGCTGAGATTTCGCCGGCGACCGCGTCGAGCATTTCCCGGCGACGACCGAGCAGGACGGGCACGGCGCCGAGTTCCGCGAAACGACGCGCCATGGCGGCGCCGAGGCCGGATCCGCCGCCCGTGATGACAATCACACGCCCGGCCAGCACGTCTGGTGTGAACATGAGAACACCTCGGCCCATCTTAACCGGGATGGCGGCGAGTGATGGGGAGTAGTAGCCAGTGGACGGCAGATCGGCGATTGCGACGTCCTTACGTCATCGGCGCGTCGTCCGGGCGGCCGGCCGAGGCGAGCAGGCGGCGGAGATCTTCGGGGTCGGCGGAACTGCCCGGCGCTACCCGCCGATGGGCTGATGCGAGGTCAGGCGGCCGGCTGCGGGCCGCGAACGAGTTTCGCGACAGTCGCGATCAGGTGAGCGGGCAACACGGGCTTCGTCAGGTGGACGTGAAACCCGGCGGCGAGGGCGCGCTCGGCGTCCTCCGGCCGGCCGTACGCGGTCAGCGCGGCGGCGGGGATCGAGCCGCCGGCGTCCGGAGGCCGCCGGCGAACGGCCGCGATGAAGTCGTAGCCGTCCTGTCCGGGCATGCCGATGTCCGCGAGCACGGCGTCGAAGCGGCCGCGCTCGAGGCGCTCCAGCCCTTCGGAGGCCGAGGCGGCCCCGACAGCATCGGCGCCGTACTCGGCCAGGACCGTCGCGACCAGATCGCGGGCGTCGGCTTCGTCATCGACGACCAGCACGCGCACGCCGGTGAGGGAGCCCGGAGCGGCTTCGGCGGCGTCACAGACCGCCGCGGGGGCGACCGGCTCGTCGTGACGGGGCTGGCGGACGGCCCGAATCGGGAGGTAGACGTTGAAGGTCGCGCCCGTGCCCTCGCCGTCGCTCTTCGCCTCTACGTTCCCGCCGTGCAGCTCGACGAGGTTGCGCACGATCGACAGCCCGAGTCCCAGGCCGCCATGCTGCCGTCTCGCGGACGTGTCGGCCTGAACGAACCGGTCGAAAATGCGCGGGAGCAGCTCGGGAGCGATGCCGGCGCCGTTGTCGCGAACGCGTATCGTGAAATGCGACGCGGTCCGGTCCAGCACCACTTCGATCCGTCCTCCGGGCGGCGTGAACCTGACCGCATTGGACAACAGGTCCCACACGACCTGCTGGAGCCGGTCCGCGTCGCCCGGGACGATTGTCGACTCGGCGGTGATGCTCGTCGTCAACACGATGCGTTTGGCGTCGGCCGCCGGCCGGATCGAGTCGAGCGCCGCGTACACCACCGCCACGAGGTCGACGGGCCGGATGTTCAGGCGCAGCCTGCCGCTCACGATTCGCGACACGTCGAGGATGTCGGTCACCAGCTGCGTCTGCGCCTGGGCATTGCGCAGGATCGACCGGAGGCCGCGCTCGGGCGTGGCCACGTCCAGGTTGCGCGTGGTCAGCATCTGCGCCCAGCCGAGGACGGCGGTCATCGGCGTTCGCAGCTCGTGCGACAGCGTCGCGAGGAAATCGTCCTTCGCGCGGTTGGCCTCGATCAGCCTCGCCTCGCTGTTGCGCAGCGCCTGCTCGGCCCGGCGCCGTTCGGTCGCATCCTGGTGCCGCGGGTCGATCTCCAGCCCGAGCAGGACGCGCTCGACGTTCGACAGATCGCCGATCACCCGACGGGGCGGCGCGGGCTTCTTCCTGACGACCGTCGGCACGGCGACCACCTGGTCCACCACGGCCGCCGCCGGCTCGTCGTGCAGATCGACCACCTCGATCCGATATCGCCCGGCCAGGTGCTCTTCGCACACCTGCTCGAGGTTCCTGAACGCAGTCAGCGATTTCGGCGTCAGCCCGGCGACGTACAGGCGGAGCTCCCACGGCGCCGGCGGTGCGTCCGTCCGACCGACACGATCGCCGCGCCGCTTGTTGGACGTCATGATTCCGCCCTCGCCCCGCTCCGCTCCGCTTCATTCTTGGATGGCGGGGACCCCTGCACCCCGCCAAGCTCCTCGCTCGCGGGGCCCCGTCGCCCCGCTCCGCTTCGTCGCAACCGCCGGCCCGATCCCGCGCTACTTGCTCGGTCGCAAATCCAGGCCGAACAGTACGCGCTCCTGGTCGGATAGGTCGCCGACCAGGCGTCTCAGCGGCAGGGGGAGCTTCTTTCGATGGCGGGCAGCGAGCGAGGGGTGAGACCGATCACGTAGAGACGGAGCACGTAACGCACCGACTCGAGAGCCGCCGCGGCGGCTTCGAACTCGGCGGTCACGTCGCGCTTTGGCCTGGTAGCCATGCGATTCCTCTGCGGCCACGGCGGGCCGCCCCTCCCTGCCCTACCCGCCCTGATTCACCGCTCGCGGCCGCAGCTGCAGGCCAACCAGCACGCGCTCGGTGTTCGACAGGTTCCCGATGATCTTTCTCACCGGGGTCGGAGGTTTCCTCACGAGCGTCGGCACGGCGACGATCTCGTCGCCCGCGGCGAGCCGCGGGTTCTCGAGCAGATCGATGACCTCGATGTGGTAGCGGCCGGCGAGATTCTCCTCGCAGATCTTCTTCAGGTTGGCGAACGCGCGCGCGCCGTTCGCCGTCGTGCCGGCCACGTACAGGCGCAGCTCCCACGTCCCGTCGTCCGCGTCCCCGGCGTCGTTCATCGTCGAGTCGTCTGGCGTCATCGGCGCCTCCGTTCAGGTCGCTTCCCTGCGCGTGGATTCCGCGTGCCGGGAGGTGGCCATCGTCGCCGCGTCGCTCACGAGCCGCTCCTGCTCCGACTTGCGGTGGCGCAACTGCTCGAGCAACTCCTCCTCCTCGGAGGCGAACCCACGCCGCAGGTCCTGGATCTGCGCCTCGAGCCCCTCCCGCCTGCGCGCCAGCTCGCGTTCGAGCCGCTCGATTTCCTCGTCGCGCAGCAGGCGCGCCGCCTGCTCGCGCGCTTCCTGGCTGACCCTTGTCGACCCCGTGACGACGCCTTCGGGTCCGATATAGACCGGGACGAGCTGCACGCCTTCCGGGGTCAGGCGGAATTCGCGCAGCTGGTTCGAGTGCGCCGTGCCGCGCGATTTCAGGATGTGGATGACGCGGTTGCGCTCGCCGTTGAGCTCGACATCCCGCAGCAACAGCCACGTGTCGATGATCGACGAGATGCCGACCTCCGTCGCTTCCTGCGCGGTGCTGCTCAGGTGTGTGAAGAACGACGTGATCAGCTCGCCCTTGAGGTAGTCCATCAGGCGCATCAGCACCGCGCGGACGTCTCCGGAGGCGCCGTCGCCGATCATGCTGCTCACCGGGTCCATCACGACCACGTGCGGGTGGAAGTCGCGCACGGCCTGGTGGGTTTCGGCCAGGTGAGCCTCGAGCCCGAAGGCGGTTGGCCGCGTTGCCCGTATCTGCAGCAATCCGCTCTCGAGCAGCGGCGCCAGGCGAATCCCGATCGAGCCCATGTTGCGGATCAGCTGGGCGGGCGATTCCTCGAAGGAGAAGTACAGGCAGCGTTCGCCCCGGCGGCATGTCGCGTCGGCGAGGTGCGCGGCCACGCTCGTCTTGCCGGTGCCCGCGGTGCCGGACACCAGCACGCTGCTGCCCCGGTACAGTCCCTGGCCGCCAAGCATCACGTCGAGACCCGCAATACCCGTCGAAATGCGTTCGTCGCTGACGTTTTGCTGAAGGCCGAGCGAGGTGATGGGCAGCACGTGCATCCCGTGCCGGTCGATCAGGAACGGGTACTCGTTCGTTCCGTGCGCGGTGCCGCGGTACTTGACGATGCGCAGCCGGCGCGTGGCGAGCTGCTCGGAAACACGGTGATCGAGGAGGATCACGCAGTCGGACACGTACTCCTCGAGCCCGTGGCGCGTGAGGGCGTGGTCGCCCCGCTCGCCGGTGATGACGGCGGTGACTCCCTTCTCCTTGAGCCAGCGGAACAGGCGTCGCAGTTCCGCCCGGAGAATGCCGGCATTCGACAGGCCCCCGAACAGCGATTCGATCGTGTCGAGCACGACGCGTTTCGCGCCCACCCGGTCGATCGCGTAGGCGAGGCGGATGAACAGCGCCTCCAGGTCGTACTCGCCGGTCTCCTCGATCTCGCTGCGTTCGACGCGCACATGATCGATGGCGAG
>Ga0315282_10002196_pt1 | contig 36314 bp, 30 predicted proteins | sample YL17G07_20_MG_FD_203693 | JGI IMG/M metagenome (GOLD analysis project Ga0315282, IMG submission 203693) | Sediment microbial communities from Yellowstone Lake, YNP, Wyoming, USA - YL17G07_20 | ecosystem: Environmental > Aquatic > Freshwater > Lake > Sediment | place: USA: Wyoming | collected...
GGCAGGAGATTGTATGACGGAGAACTCCTGTTTTTATACAAATCATTTTCCCATTTTTTTAAAAAAATTCACAAAAATTAAATATCAAGTGCACCAAACAATAAAAAGTAAAATTAATTTGAGTTAAAACAAATTAAATTGTTTGGTGATATCATGCATATTATGGAAGGGTTTCTTCCCTGGTACTGGTGCGCATTCTGGTTTGCAGTCTCGCTTCCGTTTGTCCTGTATGGGATCTATCTGTTGAACCGCCTCGTGAAAGAGCATCGGGACGCACTCCCACTGCTCGCAGTATCCGGTGCATTCGTCTTTGTTCTCTCATCCCTTAAGATGCCATCAGTGACCGGCAGTTGTTCCCACCCGACCGGGACCGGGCTCTCTGCAATCATGTTTGGACCATTCCTCACATCGGTTCTCGGCATGATTGTTCTCTTGTACCAGGCGCTCCTCCTTGCACACGGCGGACTCACCACGCTCGGCGCGAATATCTTTTCCATGGCGATTGCCGGACCGGTTGTCGGGTATTGGATCTATCGCGGAGGAAAGGCAATTGGCCTGAACACGTTTGTCACAGTGTTCCTTGCAGCAGCACTGTGCGATCTCTTTACTTATGTGGTCACGTCACTTCAGCTTGCGCTCGCATTTCCGGCAGAGACCGGAGGGATCCTGGCGTCATTTACCGCATTTGCCATAATATTTGCCGTCACGCAGATCCCGCTTGCTATCATCGAAGGGGTCATCATCGCGCTCATATTCAAGTATATCATCCAGAGCCGACCGGATATTCTCATTAAACTCAACGTCCTGTCACAGGATCAGGTGAAAAAAATCCGGGAGTTGTCCATATGAAGTATACGCTTGAGATCATTACGGTCATCACGATTCTTGTCTTTGCAGGGATCTTTGCGGTGCAGAACGCCCACATCCAGAGTACCTTAAAACCCGGTGAAGAAGCGTGGAGCGGTGCTGACAGCAGTGCAGCGGAGATTATCCAATCTAATGGATACACGCCATGGTTCACACCAATCTGGGAACCCCCGAGCGGGGAGATCGAAACACTGTTTTTCTGTTTACAGGCAGCATTGGGATCGCTCGTCATCGGGTATTTCTTCGGGTACTACCGGGGCAAGGCGGTAAGGGATTGAAAAAAATAGACTTTGAAAAAGGAGGAATATCATGGCAAAAATTTTTGGAATCAGACTGCAGGCAGCAACACAACAACAAATTCAGAAATTTGAAGACGAAGTGATGATCCGGTACAACAACCAGCCGCTCGTAAGCACCGTGTATGTCGACATGCAGGACAACCGGTGGGCGGTGGCATTTGCATACAACTATTCCCGCAAACCCGGGCTGCACGGGCATGAGAATCCGCTCGAAGTCCGCTATTCCTGCCCGGCGCAGGAGAGCAGCAGCGTGCGGATGTCCCGCTCGGACACTGCAAATGAAAAGTTGCTCGTAACCGAACCCCTTGAAGATAGGGACGCGTTTGTCCGCTTTGCTCTGACGCAGGAGCGCTCACTCGCGGGCAGGGCTGCATAGTGGGGTATACATTCAGTCCCCGTATATTCACGGAGGAACTGTCTGGGGTGTGACCCGTTAACCTGACAATGCACAGGAGTGATCCCTGCTTTGACCAGAACAATCCCGCTCATCATCGGTCTTGCCGTTGCCGCAGTCGTGACTATCGTACTCTGCACCTTCATCGGCCCGGCGGGATTCGGTTTTGTCTCCACGGCGCCCAGCGCAGCTGACATCGTCGGGAGTATTCGGCTCCCCCGTGTCCTTGCTGCATTTTTCGTAGGCGCAAGCCTTGCGGTTGCCGGTGCTGCCATGCAGGCGCTCTTCCGGAACCCGATGGCTGATCCGTATATCCTCGGGACATCCTCCGGCGGGGCGCTCGGGGCTTCCCTTGCAATTGTTTTCCTTGGCGGCCTTTTCGTTCCGGTCTTTGCATGGGCCGGCGCTGTCGCAGCGATCCTGATTGTCTGGTCGATTGCCGGGCGCAAGGGAGTGATCTCTGTTGAGACCCTGCTCTTAACCGGCATTGCTGTCTCGTTCTTCTTCTCGGCTGTTGTCTCGTTCCTGATTGCTGTTGCCGGAGAGAACGTCCACCAGATCCTCTTCTGGCTCATGGGCGGGTTCTGGAACGCGTCGCCGTCCGATGCCATCCTGTCCGCCTGCATCCTCGTTCCGGCCGGCCTCCTCCTCTTCTTCATGGGCCGGGACCTCAACGCCCTCTCGCTTGGCGAGGAGACGGCTGCCCATCTCGGCATCGATGCGACACGTGCCCGCTGGACGGTGCTGGGCGCGAGCACCCTGCTCGTTGCCGGCGCCGTCTCGATTGCCGGTTCCATCGGCTTTGTCGGCCTTGTTATCCCGCACATTGCCCGTATGCTCCTTGGTCCGGATAACCGCGTTGTCATCCCTGCCTGCATTCTTGCCGGAGGGATCCTTCTCGTCATCTCGGACACCATCACCCGCACGTTCCTCTCCGATCTCCCGGTCGGGATCATCACGGCCTTCATCGGTGCGCCGTTCTTCATCTGGCTGATCCACAAAAGGGGGGAAACCCTATGACCGGCCAGTACAGCATCAATGCCGAAGACCTCCATGCGGGATATGGTACGCAGGATATTGTCAAATCCATAAGCTGTTCTTTTAGCCCGGGCACGTTCACCGGCATCATCGGGCCGAATGGTTCGGGCAAGACCACGCTGCTCAAGGCCTTCAGCCGCGTGATACCCGCAAGCGGCATCCTTGAACTTGACGGGAAAGCGGTCAGCGACTTTACGCCGGCCGAACTCGGCATGGCCCTCGGGTTTGTCCCGCAGGACGAGGGGCGCCCGTTCTCCTACACTGTGTTGCAGGTTGTCCTGATGGCCCGGTATGCCCGGACCAGCAGGTTTGCCGCGCTCATGCCTGCTGATTATGCCCGGTGCCGCCGTGCCCTTGAGGATACCGGCGTCGCACACCTTGCCGACCGGTCTATCCGGACCCTGAGCGGGGGCGAGTGGCAGCGGGTGCTCATCGCCCGGGCACTTGCGCAGGATACGAACGTGCTCCTTTTGGATGAACCAACCTCGCACCTCGATCTCTCCCACCAGTCTGATATCCTCACCCTTATGCGTGATCTGGCAGCTTCAGGTGCCACTATCATCGGCGTCTTCCACGACCTTAACCTCGCCGCGCTCTACTGCGACCGGCTCATCATGATCAAGAACGGGCAGATGGTAGCCGACGGCACGCCGGATAAGGTCCTGACTCCGGAAAAGATCCGGGAAGTCTATAGTGCTGAGGTGGTCACATCCTGCCACCCGGCCACAGGCCGGACATTTTTGATGCCGGTCACAGCCATAAACGGGAACGTATCACCCTTAAAATCCTTAAACGTACAGGTTATCTCCGGTGGCGGGAGCGGGTCCGGACTCCTGTACTTCCTTACAGGCAGGGGGCTGTCCGTCTCAGCCGGCATCCTCGCCACCACGGATACTGATTACATCACGGCAAAAGCGCTGGAAATTCCCTGTATTCCGGTCCTGCCGTTCTCCCAGATCCCGGTCCATTCGCTGGAGAAACTGAAAGCGATGCTGGCACAGGCTGACCGCGTCGTCCTCTCAGTTCACCCGGTAGGGGCCGGTAACCTGCCGGTCCTTCTGGCGCTCCGCGATATGGATCCGGCCCGGATCATCATCCACCTGCCGGAAGGCAGGGAGTTTGCTTCTTATGATTTTGCCAAAGGCACCGCTGCCGCTGCCTACCAGGACCTGTGCGCTGCGGGTGCACGATGTACTACCAGTTATGTAGGGATACTTGGACTCCTTCTTACGGCGTCTTCGTAAAAATAAACACGAGTACTATGACAAAAAAGCCGTTATTCGTATCAACATTCTGCTGTATTGACCATCCCCTCGATGAGGCGCTCTGCACTCTTGCCAGTCGCACGTCCCATGTCGAGATACTTTCAGATGGTCTCCATGACATCCTTATCAATCCCACCTCGTTCAGTGAATACCCGTTCACGTATTCCGTCCATGCTCCTTCAAGCGAGGTCAATATCGCAGCCGTCAACGAGTGTATACGGAGTGCTTCGGTCTCGGTGTTGGGAGAGGTGCTCGCAACCTGCGTCCGCATCGGGGCAAAACATCTCGTAGTGCACCCGGGCTACACACCGGTCGAACAGGTGAGAGACAAGTCCTGTTCATCCCTGCTCCGTTCCCTTGATGAACTTGCCCGTATGCAGGATGAACAGGGTGTTGAGATTTGCGTGGAGAACATGGGCGCGTGGGAGTGCTGCCATTTCCGGACTCCCGCGTTTATTCCCGAACTCACCTCCCGCGGGCTTGGCATGACTCTTGATTGCGGGCACGCACAGCTAAACGGGAACCTCAAGGAATTCCTTGCAGCCGGGGGGTTCAGCCATGTCCATCTCCACGATAACAGCGGGACAAACGACGACCATCTCGCATGCGGTTCCGGCTCAATTGACTTTTCCTTTGTCTTACAACAACTTCCCACGCAGGCAAACATCGTCGTGGAAACGCGGGAACTTGCGGCTGCCGACCAGAGTATCAGTTTTCTTACATCCTTCATGAACGGAGAATACCAATGAAACATGGATCCAGAATCTCTCATGAATACCGCATCGCCATTCTGATCATTGCCCTGGCACTGGCGCTTTGTGCACTGCCCGTATCAGCCATTACCGTCACGGACGATGCTGGTACGACCATCACTCTCAACACAACACCGGAACGCATCGTGTCGCTCTCGCCGTCCAACACCGAGATCCTTGCAGCCCTCGGCCTGATTTACAAGGTTGTCGGGGTCACGGATGTCTGTGACTATCCCCCCGAAGTGAAAAACAAGACCCGGGTAGGGGGCTATTCTGCGATCAGCATCGAGAAGGTTGCGGCGGTAAAACCGGACCTTGTCATTGCATCGGACAAGACCCCCAAGGAAACCGTGAGCCGGATTAAAGAGACTGGCCTGCCGGTCATCGTTGTAGCACCAAAGAATGTTGATCATGTTCTCCGCGATATCGGCATGATCGGCAGGATTACCGGAACAGAAACACGGGCTGAAGACCTTGCAGCAACTATCACCAGACGCATTGCAAAAGTGTCAGCCGTCCCCGGTTCCAACAGCCCCACCGTTGCCCATGTAGTCTATTACAAGCCGCTGACCGTGAGCGGCAACGCGACAATGCAGAACGACATTATTTCCCGGACGGGCGGGACAAATGTCTTCGCCGGCCGGAACGGCTGGAACACGATATCTCTTGAAGAGTTCCTGCTCGCCAACCCCGATATCATCATCGTCAGCGGGGGAGGAGGGATGGATTCTTCAGGGAGGGATGTGATCCTCGATGATTTTATGACCAATCCCCAGTACGCTTCTCTCTCGGCCGTCAAAAACCATCATGTGTATGCCATCAATGCCGACATCATCAGCCGGCCCGGCCCACGGATTGCGGATGCGGCAGAAGAGGTCAGCCGTATTATTTCGGCTGTTGAGGAAGACAGCGTTGAACAACAGCCCCGAACCGTTCCGGGCACGACCGCGAAAACCCCCGGCCTTTCCGCGATCATTGCAGTTCTTGGATTCATCGCTGTTGTTATCGCGATAAGGAAGTGACTGGGGATATTGATTCAATCATGTGTATCGAGATCATCCTGCTGGATCCGTCGTACGGCCGTTATCTCGGGAATATCCGCTCCTCCCAGTGCCGTAACAATTGACTGGACATAGGGCTCCTGCCGCGTCATGCTTGGTGATGCACGTTTGTCCAGCCGCTCCCCTTTTCTGCCCATCTGTGCGGAACCGGTTGCGATGAAGTGGAGGAAATCTTCTTTTGGAAGACCCCATTTCGTGTTGATCTTCAGGTGAATGATATTCCAGTTGTTGGGGTTGGGATACATCACGGCACGGGTCCCGGGCAGCCGGACCGCATCCCCCCTCTTGGATTGTGACAATGCAACGACCCGCGACCACAGGAGGTCACACGCGGTCTTTGCCATGGGGCAGTCCCGGCAGAACCGGTTCGTCGGGGACAGTGCATCTCCCTTGTAATGAGTGCAGAATGTGATGTCCATAGCATGGTGTTATTCAGAAACGCACGGTTTTAATGTATTGATCTGCTGCCGCACCACCGGGTGGCCTGTCCCCGTTCCGAATCGGATGGGGGGATACCGGACCCCTTTCTCCTCTGCAACAGGCACATCATTTCCACGCCGATGTTCTCCATCAGCATGTATCCCGGACATCCCCAATACGGGGTCAGACCGGGGAAAATCCTGCGTACCATAATCGCGATTATTATGAGACGCACCGGCTCGTTGGGTAACACTGGGGATGCACGGGAGGGCCTTGTGTACCGTTTTTGTTTTTATGGTACACAAGAATACCACCGGCCGATTGCATCGCAACTATCATGAACTTCTACGTTGAGCAATAGCTATGAAGGTGCTGGGTATATCAGGAAGTATGCGTAAGGAAGGCAACACTGCAGATCTGGTCAATGTCATTCTCGAACGCTGCCGGGTTGCAGAGATCAAGACGGAATTTATCTCGCTTGCAGGCAAGAAGATCCATCCCTGTCTGGGCTGCGAGAAATGCAAGGAGAAGAAGTGCTGCGTTATCGAGAACGATGACTGGGAAAAAATAATCAACAAAGTGCTTGACTGCGATGTGCTCGTGATCGGGTCGCCTACGTATTATTACGATGTGTGCGGCCATCTCAAGAATTTCATCGACCGCACGTATTCCCTCTACCATGACCACAGGCTGGCAGGCAGAAAGGGCGTTGCTGTAGCGGTGCAGGCGCACAAAGGTGCAAGCCGGACAATCCAGACGCTTGAAGGTTTCTTGAGCACCCACGAATTCTCATCGCTGGGCTCAGTCAAGGGTAACGGGTATCATGAAGGTGAAGTGCTCGCTGATAAGGAAGCCGTTGAGAAAGCCCGGAAGATTGGCGATAAGATAGTCCGTCTCATCAATCCCCACAATCACTGAAACAAGGGATATCATTCTCTCCTCATTCATATTATTTTCCGGTAGTTCTGGTGCATTGTCGTGACTTCAATATGAAATACAGAAAATCTGCTATTTAGTAGTTTTTTAGAAAACAGATGGGGGAATTAGGAACTGTTTTTGGAAGACACTACGAAAGCCTCGAAGATGCACCAGAACCACCTCTTGTCATCATCATGGATTACGGTGAAAAGGTTGAAGAGTGCCAGAAGAAGGTTTCCTGTACGTCTCCTACTCCGCCAGATCCTAATCGGGTACCTGTTCGTACGAGGTAAGAAATATATACCGCGATAGTGGATTACCAACTACCCAATATCATGGTGTGAGTGAGATGGCCGAGGAACCAAAACCCCAGCTGATCCGGGAGCGGCTCGATGTCTGCGAGCTCGACAGGGCGCGAATGTCGCTTTTAAACCCGGCTTTGATTGAGCAGAAAAAAGAAGAGCGGACAATCGATGAGAACGCCAAACCGATTCTCGATATAATGATGCGGGAGGGCATCGAGACAGTCTGGGACCGGTACGAGATGCAGCAGCCTTCCTGCAAATACTGTCTTGCCGGAATATCCTGTTCACGCTGTGCCATGGGCCCCTGCCGGATCATCCCGCCCAACCGCGTCCGTGGCGTCTGTGGTGCAGATGCTGACCTGATGGTCGCCCGGAACCTGCTGGACATGATCGCGACCGGTGCGGCAGCCCATTCTGACCACGGCAGAGATATTGTCGAGACGCTCTATCTCATCGGCACCGGAAAGACAAAGGATTACACCATCACCGACAAGGAAAAACTCCAGAGGATCTGCAAGGAATACGATATCAAAATTGACGGGAAGAAACCGGAGCAGCTTGCCGCTGAACTGGGCGGCGCCATGCTCGACGAGTACGGGATGAGGAAGAACACGCTCCAGTTTCTCAACCGTGCACCAAAAGCGACCCGGGAGATCTGGAACAAACTGGGCATTACCCCCCGGGGCATTGACCGCGAAGTGGTGGACTCAATGCACCGCGTCCAGATGGGTGTCGGTGCTGATTATGTGAACATCCTGCTTCAGGGGCTCCGCACCGGGCTTTCCGATGGCTGGGGTGGATCGATGATCGGCACCGAGGTCTCGGATATCCTGTTCGGCACTCCGACGATCACGAGGTCGAAGATGAATCTTGCCGTCTTAAAAGCAGATCATGTGAACATTTCGGTACACGGCCACAATCCGATGCTCTCCGAAGTTATTGTAAAGGCGGTATCTGATCCGGAGTTAAAAGCACTCGCCCGGAAATATGGCGCGAAGGGTATCAACCTTGTCGGGATGTGCTGCACAGGTAATGAGCTGCTCATGAGAAAGGGTATCCCGATGACGGGGAACCACTTAAACCAGGAACTGATCATCGCAACCGGTGCTCTTGAAGCGATGGTCGTAGACTACCAGTGCATCTTCCCGTCTCTCCCAAGGACTGCGAGCTGTTACCACACGCTGATCATCTCCACGAGTTCGAAAGCCACGATACCGGGCTCGTACTTCTTTGACTTCCGTGCGGAGGATGCCTATCTCACAGCCAAAGCGATTGTGCGGATGGCAGTGGAGAATTACAAGAACCGAAACCCGCAGCGTGTCCTGATCCCGGGAGAGCCGGTTCCGGTCATGGCGGGATTCTCCAACGAGGCGATCAAGAATGCACTCGGTGGTTCGTTCAAACCGCTCATCGACCTGATCGCTGCCGGGAAGATCCGGGGAGCCGTAGGGATTGTCGGGTGCAACAACCCGCACGTGAAGCATGATTTCGGGCACGTGACACTCGCAAAGGAACTGATAAAGAAAAATATCCTCTGTGTCGAGACAGGGTGTGCCGCTATCGCATCAGGAAAAGCCGGGCTGCTCCGTCCGGAAGCGGCTGCACTGGCAGGCGATGACCTCCGTGCGGTCTGCGAATCTCTCAAGATCCCCCCGGTGCTCCATATGGGTTCCTGCGTTGACAACTCCCGTATCCTCGTACTCGCAGCGGAACTTGCGAACGCGCTCAATGTGCCAATTCACAAACTGCCTATTGCCGGTGCTGCACCGGAGTGGTACTCGCAAAAGGCGGTCTCCATCGGGGCATACTTCGTTGCATCCGGTGTCTATACGGTGCTCGGTGTGATGCCGCATATTTCCGGCAGCCTACCGGTCGTATCACTCCTCACTGAAGGACTGAAAGGTGCGGTGAACGCGAGTTTCGCGGTGGAACCTGATCCGGTGAAGGCATCTGTGCTCATCTCGGACCACATCGAACGCAAGCGTACCGAGCTCGGGATATGAGCATGCATGGGGAGACACGTAGTGCACCGGTGGCCGGCAACAGCCATTTCGCCCATACGGGCAAGGACGGGATCCGGATCGTTATCACCGGGAAAGGCGGAGTCGGCAAGACCACCATCACCGCCCTCCTCGCCCACCTGTTTGCACAACAAGGGTTCCGGGTGCTTGCCATTGATGGCGACCCCCAGCAGAATCTCGCGGTGACCTTGGGCATACCGCCACCGGTAGTAGAGCGGATTGTTCCAGTCTGCCACAGTGTGGAGTACCTCCGCGAAAAAACGGGTGCCGGACCGGGAATATCCCCGGGAGGAATGTTCACCCTCAATCCCGATGTGAGTGATGTGGTGGACCGGTTCTCTGTGGCGGTTGCTGAAAACCTGCGGATGCTCGTGATGGGCGGGGTCCGGCAGGCTGGTTCCGGCTGCCTCTGCCCCGAGTACACCCTTCTTACCGCAATCCTCCGGCACATGCAGCTCTTCAAAGACGAGGTGATCCTCCTGGACACCCCGGCTGGTCCTGAGCATTTCGGCAGGGCGGTTGCCGATGGTTTTACCTGTGCAGTAGTTGTAGCGGATCCCTCCTACAATGCCCTTTCCGTAGCACGGGAATCCGCTGCACTGGCGCGACAACTGGGGATCGGGCATATTATTCTTGTCGTGAACCGTGTCGGCAAACCGGCGGACCGAAACAAAGCACGTGAACGGGCAGGACATCTCGACGAATTTTCCCGGGTGATGCTGCTCTCCTTTGATGAAGGGGTGATTGCTGCGGAACCTGAAGTCTGCCCGCTCCTTTCAACCGAATCGGATTTCATGCGGGAGATCAAATCCCTCGCAGTAACCATAACCCACCAATGCGAAGTGCGCTCGCCGAAATTCCCGTGAGGGTACCGGGATAACCCTACTACCAAACGTAAAAAATGTTAAAGACTCTGCATCGGCTTGAGGATGAACTGAAGCGCAAATACCCAGAGGATCACCCTACAATCACATCCTCTTCGGCATGGTCCTCTTGTGCAGGTACATCGTGCCGACAGTGAACACCAGCGTGAACACAGCAAGCGCCGCAATGTCGATCCAGACGGCGAAAAAGTGTATGCCGGTAAACGAGTATCGCACAATATCGGTGAAGTAGGTGAGCGGTGAGAACACCGAAAGCACCAGTCCCCATGCCGGCATCTGCTCCAGCGGAACAAAAATGCCGGAGATGAAGATCAGCGGGAACTTGATCAGTGACGAGAGCATCATGATGTTCGACGGCACGTTTGTGGGTGGCACGGCAAGCAGCATCCCGATTGCCGAGAAGCAGCAGGCTGCAAGTAAGATGGCGAAAAGCAGTGTGATGCCGTGCAGGAGAGAAAGCCCGAGTGCCAGTCCGATGATAACGGTAATTATCGTGATCCCGATACCGAAGAGAGTGGAGGCGATCATGTCGCCAAAGACAATTGCCTCGACCGTGACCGGGCATGAGGCGAGCCGCTCAAGCGTCTTGGCCTGCCCCTCCCACGGGAAGATGGCGGGGGATACGGCAGTAGCCGTGAAAAAGAGTGTCATCCCGACCAGCCCGGATATGAGAAATGAAAGGGGAAGCTGCCTGGTGCCCATCAAGAAGGCAAGGAACATGAAGAGCGGCATGAAAACGCCGAAGATGAGGACCGGGCCTTTGATGTAATAGATACGGATGTCTTTTTTGGCAATCGCCCATGCCCGCCGCACCTGTTCAGGAAATCCTGACGGGTTCATGGTTTTTCCTCCTGAGTCAGCCGGAGAAACGCTTCATCGAGCGAGGGGGCCAGTGTGTTCAGCGTGACAATCGTTGCGTTGTTCTGCTGCGAAAATGTCACCAGGGACCGGATAGTAGTATCACGGTTATCCGTGGTGATCTGCCACTTGTCACCGGTACGGTTCACCCCAACTACATCGCTGAGTCCGGCCAAGGCATCGCCGGATATTTCCCGGTCAAAACTCACTTCGATCTTGTGCACGCGGTCAATTGCCGTCTTGAGTTTCTCCGGCGCATCGATAGCGACAATCTTCCCTCCTCGGATAATGCCGACCCGGTGGCAGAGACGGTTTGCCTCCTCCATGTTGTGCGTAGTGAGAAAGATGGTGGTTCCCTCTTTGTTCAGGTCACGGAGCAGGGTGAGGATCATCTGGGTGCTCTGAACATCGAGACCGCTCGTGGGTTCATCAAGAAAGAGGAGTTCCGGTTCATGGATCAGCGCCATTGCAAGGATGAGGCGCTGCTTCATGCCTTTGGAGTACGCCTGTACCTTCTGGTCTTTGCGCTCAACGAGGCCCACCATCCCGAGCAGATCGGACGAACGCTGCTCTGCCCGGGCACGCGGAAGTCCGTACAGTTCGCCCATCAGCATCAGGTTCTGCCATGCGGTGAGATCCGTGTAGGCATTCGAGGTTTCCGGTACTACACCGAATCCCTGTTTTGCCAGCACGGGCTCGGACCGGATGTCATGACCGAGGATCGTGGCCGTCCCGGCATCCGCCGGAATGACGCCGGTCAGCATCCGGGTGGTTGTGGTCTTACCCGCACCGTTCGGACCAAGAAAGCCGAAGATCTCGCCCTGACGGACATCGAACGAGATATGGTCTACCGCTGTACTTTTACCGAAGATTTTCGTCAGATCTGTAGCGTGAATTACAGTGATCATACGGTTCTCATCTCCTCATACGTCATCCCGGATGCCGAGAATGACCATCCGCTTGTTGCACCGGATTCCCCGGTTCTCATCCTTTTTTACAGAAACAAGGTGCTGGGGTTTGACGGGATACTCCACGGCTCCCGATGTAATGACGCCTTCTCCTTGAAGAACGACAAAAACAACCGCATACGGTTCCGGGTGGGGCAGGATCTCCTGCCCGGTTTCAAGGCAGATGAGGACGATGTTCGACCCTGCGGTTTTCATCAGGTCTTTTTTGACCGGACCGGATGCGGAGAATTCCGCTGCATTGAGAAGATTTACTGCGTTCATCATGTCACCAGTGATAACTATCAATGACTCTGCATCAGCTTGAAGATCAACTGAATCGCAAATACCCAGAGAATTACCCCGAAACCTGCCTTGATATACCCGCTTGAGATCTTCACCATGCTTCTCGCACCGATCGTGGCTCCGACAAAGACGGCAACAGCAGTGCCAAGGATCAGGGGGATGTCAAAGCCGCCACTCGTCAGGTGCCCGAATACACCGAAAAGGGACGAGAAGATGACGATGAAACTGACCACGCCGGCTGAATTTTTGGTGGGATAGCGGCAGAGGAATATCAGGAATGGTACAATAAGGATCCCGCCTCCAACACCCAGGAGGCCGGATACAATACCGACGAAAAAACTGAAGGTCACAATAAGGGCATACATTCCCGTGGAGAATCGTAACGGACATGCATCTTCCGGAGATGATTTCTCCCAGTACGTGTAGATCATCCTGCCTCCGGCACCAATGAGGAAGATGACAAACAGCCACATCAGGACGACGGGATTGATGTACGCAGCTGCTATCCCGCCGAGGAATGAACCCAGACAGATGCCCGGCACAAACCAGAGCGCGAACCGGATGTCCACGAGGTTTGACCGGTAGTACACGATCGATGCAGACAGTGCAGTGATAAGATTGAGCACTAGTGAAGTGGAGATCGAAGTCAGTGCCGCGTAGCCTAACAGGAAAAGAATCGGGGTATAGAGCGATCCGCCACCCTGCCCGAACATCGAAAAAATAATCGAGACGATGAAGACCGCAGCGATGGCGACGAGGAGGGTGCTGTCCATCGTTCACCGGATTACTGCGTGCCTTTCAGGACGTTCACCCAGGTCTGGTCATATCCCGAACAAGGGATGCACTCGGGCTTGCCATCCACCATCCGCACGTAGCGCTCGAAGACATACTCGCCGCATTTGCTGCACTTTGTCTTGTTAAACGAACCTTTCGGGCGGCTGAAGGTGAAGTCCGGCAGTTTTGTCACCGTGAACATCTCGGATTCCGGTGCTGTCAGGACCATATCCACGACCTTATTCACCACGTCTGCCGGGACCTGCGAGGGCTCGATCCCTTTCTTCCGGTACACGAAGAATTCCTGTTTGCCGAGCGCGTCCTGGAACTCTGATTTCAGGTACACGCGGACCGCTCCCTTCCCCGGGACCACGAGAAGGCAGGCAACTTTTCCGTAGTTAAGCCGCTCCATCATGAGCTTACCATAGGTGCAGCCGGTGACTGCCATGAACCCGTCAATCATGCAGGTCTGCGGGTGCCCGACGCCCATCTCCGACAGGCCGAATGCACCATGATCCCCGATGTGCTGCACACCAAGTTCCCGCATGGCGATCTGACCCATCCGGTATCCGATCGGCATGAACGGGCAGATGTGCCCGTGGAAGTCCTAGACACCTTGGGGAATTTCGACTTTTCCTGAAGTTGTCATAGGTGATACCTCATCGCAGTTACTATAAATAATTTGCAGGGACTGCATTTTCCCCGGAACAATAGCAGCCGTGGCTCATGTAAAGCAGGGGATATTGGTCTCATCTCCTGACCCGAAAAAATGACGATTTCGGGAATGCCAGAAAAATCCTGTATTAGCATGGCAATTTTTCATTCTGCGGGATCGCCTACCTGCATCATTAATATTCATCAGGAAAAAAGGTAATTGATGTCAGATGCCGGGGCCCGGCCCCCTGTTTTGAAACGCGAGATCGGTCTCTTTGGTGCTACAGCACTCGGCATCGGGGCGATCATCGGCTCCGGCATCTTCATCGTGACCGGTATCGTTGCCGGTGTCGCGGGTCCTGCAATGATCTTTTCCGTCATCATCGCCGGGGTCATAGCCATCTTCTCGGCAATGAGTGTCGCTGAACTGGGTGCATACCTCCCGGAAGAGGGTGGTACCTATGCCTACGCACAGAAACTGATCTCGCCGTTTGCCGGGTTTATCGCCGGCTGGATCTGGGTCTTCTCCAATATCTTTGTCGGGGCGGCAGTCTCTCTTGGGTTCGCCCACTACTTTGTAACCCTGTTTCCGGCAGTGCCGGTAAAAATTATCGCCGTTGTGATCTGCCTTGTTTTTATCATCATCAATTACATCGGGCTCAAAGAATCGACACTGCTCAACAACATCCTTGTCACAGCGAAAGTCCTGATCCTCTTGTTCTTCGTGGCGTTCGGGCTGGGATTTTTCCGCCCGGGCAACTTCACTCCTTTAGCTCCGGAAGGATCGATGGGGATTCTCAGCGGTGCGGCTCTCATCTTTTTTGCCTATACCGGGTTTGCCCGGGTCACCATCATGGCTGAAGAAGTAAAAGACCCGGAGAAAAACATACCCCGCTCCATCTATCTCGCGCTTGGAATCTCAACCATCATTTATCTGCTCGTGAGCATTGTCGCCGTCGGTCTTGCCGGTGCCCCTGCCCTTGCACAATCCGGCTCTCCCCTTGCTGACGCTATCGGGAGTACCGGAAGTACCGGGGCAGTTCTCTTGATCTCACTGGGAGCGATGATCGCCACGGCAAGCGTGCTCTTGACCACCATCATGGGGATATCCCGCATCGTCTTTTCCATGGCCCGCAGCCAGGATCTCCCCCTGCTGTTTGGCAGGATCCATCCCCGGTTCAGCACACCCTATTACGCCATCGCAATCACCGGTGCCTGCATGATTGCAGCCCTTCTTCTTGCAGATCTTGTACTGGTCGTCACGGTCAGCACGTTTGCCATGCTGGTATACTACCTGATCGCCAACATCGCCGCACTCCGGCTGCCCTTGAAGCATCGCCAGTACCCCTCATGGGTCCCTGTCATTGGAGCTCTGAGCTGTATCGGGCTTATCGCATTTCTCAGCCCGGATTCATGGATTATCGGTTGTATCGGACTTCTGATTGGGGGAGCGTGGTTCTGGAAATATCGAGGAAACTCTTGAGGGGTAATTTTTTCCGGATATCGGAACCGGCACCACCGTTTTCAGAATGAGAATCCTATCCCCTTCGGTTGTCAGAAGAAACCATTCCGAATTGTCGACATCCTGTCTGAAGTCGGTGATCGGGCATTTCCCTTTCTCAGCCAAGCAGATGAATTCATAGCAGACTGTTCCGACAATCCTGTTCTTCTCTGCTCAGATAAGTTTAACAGCCCTTGGATTAGCATCACAGATCAGATGCGTCTCCGGATCGATAATAACAAGTTCTGTGTCCACGGGGTTGAATATATTTTAATTAATTTTTCCTGTTCTTTAGTTCTTCTTCTACCCGTATGCGTTCGGTGATGTTGATCATTGTATGGATGACACCGGCAACCGAATCCTTATCATCCATCACGGGATTGCACGTCGCAAGAAATACCCTGCCGTCAGGAAGAGAGACCACCTCATCATGAACACTCCCAGCCGGTATGCACTTGGATATAGTGCAATCCGGACAGGGCTCTTTTCTGTTTCGTATCACGTTGTAACAGTATTTCCCCCTGACTTCTTCTGGAGAAGTGCAGAATTCCTTTGCCATCTCTTCGTTTGCCCAGATAATCTTCAACGACGGATCAAGATACTCAACCACCACGCCACGCAGACCCTTGAGTACCGCTGTCATCTCCCGCTGCTTTGTCTGCAGTTCCTCCTCCACCCGTTTGATATCACTGATATCTTCCAGCGTTTCCACTGCACCGATAATATCGCCGTTGGAATCCTTTACGGCCGCAGCAGTAAAATACATCCATGATCCTTTTTTTCCCAGTTTCTGGATAAAGTCAATTGCCTCGTAGGCCCCATCGATAAATTTTGATTTTGTATATTTCCCTTCATACCATTGAGGAACATTTTCAATCGCTCCATCTACCATCAGGTCAACCATGCATGGCCGTTTCTGGTCATAAAACGCCCTCCAGTGCTGGTCTGTCCCAACTATTTCCTCAGCCCAGATCCCGCTATATACTTCAAGTGCCTTGTTCCAGTACACGACCTTATGATCCCTGTCGATCACGAATTGCGGGGTCGGAGTGCCGTATAAAATTGCATTCAGGCGTGCCTCGCTCTCCCGGAGGGCCTCCTCGGCCCGTTTGCGGTCGGTAACATCCCTGATGGATTCGATTGCCCCGATTTTATTTCCAGACTCATCATACAGAGGGGTTGCCTTTGCCCAGACAGTAGCAATTTTACCCTTTGGCCTTTTCAAATCCGTCTCGGCAATGATAAGGCCCCCTTCCTTTGTAATAATGTGATAATATTCCTTGTCAGCCACCTTGTCTGAATCTAATATCAGATCAATCAATATAGGTCGTCTGTATCCGTAAAACGGTATAGCGTATTCATAGTTGCCTTTTCCCAGCATAGCCTCAGCTATTACGCCGGTCATCTCTTCGATTGCCTTATTCCAGGCAATGATATTCCCATTACGATCGATTGCAAGAGTGGCATCCGGCAGGTGGTCGATGATATCAGCAAGCTGGCGTTCGGACTGTTTCAGTGCATCCTCAGCATTTTTGCGTTCGGTCACATTCCGTAAAATCCCTATAATTCCGGTTACCGTGCCAGATGCATCCCGTTTTGCCATGCTGCTGCTTTCCATCCAGAGCACCCCGCCTTTTTTATCACAGATCCTGAATAACTGGGCACATCCGCCACCGGAACTAACATTTCTGAAAATTTTCTGACTGAACTGTTCCCTGTCTGTTAGAAAGATGAAGGGATCGAATTTTTTATTAATGAACTCCTCAGGTATAAAGCCGAACCATGTCACCTGCGGGCTGATGTATGTTATCACGCCATCAGTATCCAGCGAGTACAGGATATCCCTTGTATTTTCTGTAAGCGTTCTGTATTTTTCCTCGCTTTCTATCAAGGCAAGTTCAAACTGTTTTCTTTCCGTGATATTTTCAAAAACAACAATGACGCCCCGGGATTGATCCTGGAAAATGGTGGGCGTCAGGGTTACCTTATAAAAAAGGTCTGAAGAACTGGTTTTCACCTGTATTTCCTTATTCGTTTCTTTACCATTAACCGCCTCATCCGCCAGGGAAAAAATATCAGGAATGCAGAAAAGGTCCGAACCGGTCTCAGTTATTTTCGATCCTAAAATCTTCTCTTTTGGCAAATTGACGTACCGGAGGAAGGCATCATTCAGCTGGACAATCCGCAGGTCTTGGTTGAGAATGATAATAAAATTTGATGAAAATTTCAATAAATCCGAGATTGGCACATGCTGGGACAAATAATAAACTTTTGATCGCCCAAACGTCCTGACTGCCACTTCCTCCTGGGCAGTCAATATATCAAGATATTTGGAGACATAGTTCCTGTTTATCTTTAATCCCTCAGAGATCTGATGGATGTTCATTCCCCGGGGATCTTTTTTTAAGAATTTTTTAATTTTAGAAATTTCATCCGGGTTACTATCCATACAAGTACTGATGCATGAGTAACAAAAAAACCTATTTATCTTTTTTATTGCCAGTTTCACAGTGCCAGTTTCAATGCAGGCGATAATGCAGGCGATAATGCAAGCGATTTTGCTAAATATGGCTGATGATAATTTATTTGTGGATTTGATGGAGAAGGAAACCCCCTGTTCGGGTCCGGAGTCCTGTCAGGATCCGGATCCAACCTCCATCGTCCTTTCTTAATGCTTGATGACGGTAACTGCATGGATTTCAGATAACTGACGCACCTCCCGACAAGTGGTATGTTGGAGAGAGAAAGTCTGCAAACAAATCTCGTAATGTGTTCATAAAATCATGAAGAAATGAGCTGCCGGATATATCAGTATATGAGATTGTCAGTGCTCTAAAAAACGGAAGGTGTGATGGCCTTAATACTCTATGTGGATGATGACCCGGTACTTCTCGAACTTGGGAAATTGTTTCTTGAACGATCAAAGAATTTCATAGTAGATACGGCGGTCTCAACAGCAGAAGCGATAACAAAGCTGCAATCCCGGAACTATGACGGCATCATCTCGGATTACCAGATGCCGGATATGGACGGGATCGCGTTTCTCAAGTATGTCCGCACTCACCATGAATGCCTCCCGTTCATTCTTTTTACCGGGCGGGGGAGAGAAGAAGTCGTTATTGATGCATTAAACAACGGCGCCGATTTCTATATCCAGAAAGGAGGAGATCCGACTTCCCAGTTCGCCGAACTCAAGCATAGGGTCACTGTGGCTGTAACCAAAACACGCATGAAATGCCAGTTTAAGGAATCACAGCGGTGGACGGAGGATATAATAAATTTCCTTCCGGATGCAACCCTTGTCATTGATAAAAACGGGACAGTCCTTGAATGGAACCGTGCGATGGTGGAGATGACGGGCGTCCCTGCAGAACAGATGATTGGGAAATCAAACTATGAATACGCTCTCCCATTCTACCACGAACGGCGTCCAATCACGGTCGATCTCATCCTTCACGATGACCCGGCAGTTGTTGCAAAATATCCGGTCATGAAAAAAGAAGGCAACTCCCTGTTCTCCGAGGTCTTTATCCCGCACCTCAATAAGGGCAGAGGAGCACACCTCTGGTTTACGGCATCCCCGCTCTATGACACAGCCGGGAATCTTACGGGAGCAATCGAATCCATACGGGATATTACCGACCGTAAGATCACGGAACAGGCACTCCATGATGCGGTACTCAACTGGCAGAGCACGTTTGACTCAAATCAGGACGCCATCTGCCTTTTCGACGCTGACCAGCGGATAATAACCTGCAACCGTACGATGCAGGAGATCCTTGGTGCAAAGAACGCAGATGACCTTATCGGGCGGTACTGCTGGGAGGTAGTGCACGGAACGGCGGGACCGGTCCCTAGCTGTCCGCATCAACGGATGCAGGGTTCGCTTCAGCGGGAAACGATGGAACTGACGATAGGCGACCGTTGGTTTGTGGTTGTTACTGACCCGATTCTTGATGAAACACGGACGCTTGTCGGTGCAGTTCACAGCATACGGGACATCACCGACCGTAAACGTGCGGAGGAAGCGCTCCGTGAGAGCGAGGAGCGGTACCGAAATGTCGTCGAGGATCAGACTGAATTTATCTGCCGATTCCTCCCGGACGGCACCCACATCTTCGCCAATGATGCATATTGCCGGTATTTCAATATGAGGCGGGAGGAGATCGTCGGGCATAAGTTCAGACCTGCCCTCCATCCGGAAGACCGGGACACAGTAAAACATCTCTTTGGTACCCTCACACCAACGCACCCTGTGGTGAATATCAACCAGCGGATTATCATGCCAGACGGCAGCCTCAAATGGCAGCAGTGGAGCGACCGTGCAATCTTTGATCCAAACGGCAGGGTTATTGAATACCAGTCGGTCGGTCGGGATATCACGGAACAGAAAATACTCGAAAAGGAGATGGAGTACCATGAGCAGGAACTCGGGAAATTTTCTACATCACTCGCTGTGGCGAACAAGAAGCTCTCCCTCCTCTCCAGCATCACCCGTCACGACATCCTTAACCAGCTGATGGCGCTCAAAGGGTACCTCTATCTCTCGAATGAGATGATCGACAATCCCACGATACTTTCCGGGTACATCCAAAAAGAGGAGCAGGTGGCTGATGCTATCGAGAACCAGATCAAGTTCACGAAGGACTATCAGGAACTGGGTGTCGCGGAACCTGAATGGCAGAACATGAATGCCAGTATCAAAAAGGCGGTCACAGGGTTGCCGATGCGGGATGTCCATGTCGAAGTCGATCCCAAAAATCCGGCAATCTTCGCTGACCGGCTCTTCGAGAAGGTGTTCTACAACCTGATCGACAATGCACTCCGCTATGGGGGCGCAGCGATGAAGACGATCCGGATCTCATCACAGGAGATCGACACGTGCCTCCTGATTGTCTGCGAGGACGACGGCGTGGGAATTTCCGAAGAGGATAAAAAGCGCCTCTTCACCCGGGGCTTCGGCAAGAACACCGGGCTCGGGCTCTTTTTATCACGGGAGATCCTTTCGATTACCGGCATCACGATTGCCGAGAACGGTATACCTGGTAAAGGTGCACGGTTCGAGATCCATGTTCCCGCAGGATTGTGGCGGATGAAGGGAGCAAATGAGTGATGGTAGAAAAAATTCAGGTCCTCTATGTAGATGATGAACAGACCCTTCTCGAACTCGGTAAGATATTCCTGGAGCTTTCAGGAAATTTCACAGTAACGACAGCAACAAGCGCGCCCGAAGCGATCCTGATGCTTGAACAGGAGAGATGTGACATCATTGTCTCCGATTACCAGATGCCGGAGATGGACGGCATCCAGTTCCTTTTTGAGGTACGGAAACGCTTTGGACCGATTCCGTTCATCCTGTTCACCGGCAGGGGCAGGGAAGACGTGGTCATCCAGGCGATCAACAGCGGGGCGGATTTCTATCTCCAGAAAGGTGGCGATTCAAAAGTGCAGTTTGCCGAACTCTCGCATAAGATCAAGCAGGCTGCCTCTAGAAAAAAGGCAGAGGATTCGCTCCGGAGGAGCGAAGAGAAATACCGGCATTTAATCGAACACTCAGATGAGGCAATTGTCGTGGTACAGGACGGAATGCTGCGGCTGGTCAATCATCAAGCAATCGAATTCTCGGGATATTCGGAACAGGAACTTCTGTCCATGCCGTTTCTCGTGTTGATCCATCCTGATGACCGTGCCATGGTGATGGATCGGTACCAGAATCAGATAAAGGGCGAGGAGTCCCTGTCCCACTACTCATTCCGGATGAATCCAAAGGATGGAAGCATACGGTGGATTGAGAGCAGTATCTCCGCGACTGACTGGGATGGAAAACCTGCCACACTGAATTTCTTAACCGATATCACCGCGCGCAAGCGGGCAGATGAGGAAGCCAAAAGAACACAAGAGGAACTGGCAGCCTCTTACGAACAGATTACCGCGACTGAAGAGGCACTGCGGCAGACCCTTGATCAGCTCACCCAGCATGAGCGGAATCTGCGGGAGAGTGAGGAGAAATACCGCACTGTCTTTGAGAATACCGGCACCGCGAACGTAGTCATCGAAGAGAGCAATATTATCAGCCTCGCCAATAACAGCTTTGCGCAACTCAGCGGTTTTACCAAAGATGATATCGAGGGAAAGAAGAGCTGGACCGAGTTTGTGGTCAAAGATGACCTGGAACGAATGCTCGCCCAGCACCGGCTGCGCAGGCAGAACCGGGAGAAGGCACTCACTCACTATGAGTTTCAGTTTATCACAAAATCCGGTGAGATCCGCAATATCTACCTCTCCATCGATATCATTCCAGGAACGAAGAAGAGCATTGCCTCCCTGCTGGACATCACCGAGCACAAGCGGGTGGAGCAGGCACTTGCGGATAGTGAAGATCGTTTCCGGAGTCTTACCGAGAATTCCCTTGATACGATCATGCTCTTTGACCGCAACCTCCGGCACATCTATGTCAACCCGATAACCGAGAAACAGACCGGCATTTCTACGGAGACGTTTATTGGCAAAACGCACGCAGAACTGGGATTTCCCCCTGACCTTGTTGATCTCTGGGAACGAACCTTAAAAGGGGTATTTACTTCCGGCAAAACGGACCGGATTGAGTTTGAGCTGCCCCATGGGATCTGGATTGACTGGCTCATTGTACCGGTAAAGGGCTCTGATGGCACGGTCGTAAATACGATTACATCAGCGAGGGACATCACCGACCGCAAGCGTGCGGAGGATGCACTGCGCCGTAAGAACACGGAACTCCATGCGGCATATGAACAATTGACTGCAGGTGAGGAAGAACTACGGCAGAGCTTTGATGAACTCAGTAAGAAAGAGCAGATGGTCAGGGAGAGCGAGAACAATCTGAAGGCGATCCTCGAATCTCTTCAAAACGCCATTGTGATAATCGATTCGAAAACACATACCATCGTTGATGCAAATTCTGTTGCTATCAAGATGATCGGCGCACCAAGAGAGGATATTATTGGCCACGTATGCCATAAGTACATCTGTCCGGCAGATGTGAGGAAATGCCCGATCAGCGATTTGAATCAGACAATAGATCTCTCTGAGCGTATCCTTCTTACTGCGAAAGGAGAACAGGTACCGATCCTCAAGTCCGTAACTCCCAAAGTCATTTCCGGTCATGAGTATTATATCGAAAACCTGATCGATATCACCGAACGCAAACGGGTGGAAGATGCATTCGCTCTCGCCCGCAAGAAACTGAATCTCCTGTCGGGTATCACCCGGCATGACATCCTGAACCAGCTCACAGCGCTGAGAGGCTATCTCGAACTTTCGCGTGAGATTGTTAACGATCCTGTACTGTCCGACTATATCAGTAAAGAAGAACATATCGCAGAGATTATCGAGCAGCAGATTGCCTTCACCCGGGACTATCAGGATCTGGGAATACATATTTCGGTATGGCAGGACGTCAATGCGACCATTCTCACAGCTATGAAGATGCTCCCGATGCGGGATGTCCGGGTCAACATAGATCGCACCGATCTTGAAATATTTGTCGATCCGCTCTGCGATAAGGTATTCTTCAACCTCATCGATAACGCACTCATACATGGTGGCGATGCGATGACAACCATCCGCATCTTCTCCCGGGAATCTGACCGTGGTCTGGTCATCGTCTGCGAGGATGACGGCGCGGGAATCAGTGCGGAGGATAAGAAGCTCCTCTTTACCCGGGGATTTGGCAAACATACCGGCCTTGGACTGTTCCTCTCGCGCGAGATCCTTTCAATTACGGGTATTACAATTACCGAGACAAGCGAGCTCGGCAAAGGTGCACGGTTTGAAATTTTTGTGCCTAAAGGGGGATTCCGTATCAGGGAAAAACTTCCAGATAGAGGTAACGTTAATTATGAGAATAATCGCCTCAGTTAAAGAAAACCAAAAAACCATCGTAATGGCAGTCCTTATAGCTTTTGGCTGCTTTCTGACCGTCTATTTCCATCTGATTCTTGGAATCTGTACTATTTTCACTCACTTCATGTATATTCCGATTATTCTGGCATCATTCTGGTGGAAGAGAAAAGGCATAGTGGTGGCAGTTTTTTTAACCGGGGTTCTCATTATCGGACACAAGATCTATAGCGGGAACGTAGGTATTGATGAGGATTATTTGCGGGGATTCTCATTTATTCTCGTGTCCACCGTAGTTGCCTTTTTAAGTGAGCGGGTTGCCAGAGAAGAGAAGATGGTCAGAGATAGTCATGCAGAACTGGATCAGATATTCCAGACGGCTGCTGATGGTATGCGCGTGGTTGACAAGAATTTTAACATGCTTCGGACGAACGAGACGTTCCTGAAACTGGCAGGCATAAGCAGGGACAAAGCAGCGGGGAGGAAGTGTTATGAGGTGTTTCCAGGCCCCCTATGTCATACTCCCGGTTGTTCTCTGACCAGGATCCTTGGCGGGGAGAAGTATGTTGAGGATGAGGTGGAAAAGGAACGTGCCGACGGTAAAAAAATTCCCTGCATTGTAACTGCAACTCCATTCCGGGAATCTGGCGGTGATGTTATTGGCATTGTTGAGGATTTCAAGGATATCACCGAACGCAAACTGGCCGAGGATGAGATCAAATTCAATCATGCAGAACTGGATCAGATATTCCGGACGGCTGCTGATGGTATGCGGGTGATTGATAAGGAGTTCAACATACTTCGGATGAACGAGACGTTCCTGGAACTGGCTGGCATAAGCCGGGATAAAGCATCAGGCAGTAAGTGTTATGAGGTGTTTCCAGGCTCCCACTGTCATACTCCTGATTGTTGTCTGGCCAGGATCCTTGGGGGTGAGGAGAATGTTGAGGATGAGGTGGAAAAGGAATGTGCCGACGGTAAAAGAATTCCCTGTATTGTAACTGCAACTCCATTCCGGGATTCTGGCGGTGATGTTATTGGCATTGTTGAGGATTTTAAAGATATTACCAACCGAAAGCTGACAGAAGAAGAATTGATCCGCAAAAACGAAGAACTTCATGCTGCATATGAACAACTGACTGCAACTGAGGAGACGCTGCGGCAAAAATATGACGAACTCAGTAAAACAGAAAGGGAACTGCGTCAAAGCGAGAATAAATACCATGGTTTGGTTGAGTTATTACCCCAGACGCTTTTTGAACTTGATGAGAAGGGTACTATTACAACCGTTAATCGCATTGCATTGAAATCCTTTGGCTATACACAAGAGGATCTTACTAAAGGGGTGAATGGTTTTCAGATGCTGGTTTCCGAAGACCGAAATCGAGCCAGGGAAAATACGCAGAGAATTCTTAACGGAGAGATACTTGGCGGAATCGAATATAGGGCGATGAGAAAAGATGGCAGCACATTCCCCATTATCATCTATAGCGATGCGATCATTCAGGACATGAGACCAGTTGGTATCCGGGGCGTCCTTGTAGATATCACCGAACGGAAGCGGGCAGAGGATGCATTCAACCGGGCAAGCAGAAAATTGAACATGTTGAATTCCATTGCTTTTACTGATATCCAGAACGCGGTCTTTTCCCTTTCCGGTTACTTTGAACTGGAAAAACTGCTCCCGCTGGATGAAAAAATGTTGCAGTTCATAGATATACAAATCGGGATTGTCCAGACCATCACAGAATCACTGAAGTTTGTGAATAATTACGAGAACCTTGGATTAAAACCCCCTGCGTGGCAGAGTGTCCAGGAGTCATTCGTCTTTGGGATTTCGCATCTGGATATTTCAAAATTATCCCGAAAACTCAATGTCAAAGAACTGGAAATCTATGCTGATCCACTACTTGAAAACGTTTTTTTTACACTTGCAGAAAATGTGGTCTTGCATGGGGAAACCGCCACAGAGATCGCACTCTGGTACCGTGAGACTCCGGAAGGACTCACACTTGTTTTTGAAGATAATGGTATGGGGATTCCTGAGGATATGAAAGAGAAGATTTTTATCAGGACATATGAGAAAAAGAAAGGGATAGGTCTATTCCTTGCACGTGAGATACTGGAAATTACCAGTATGACGATTAAGGAGTGCGGAGAACCTGGGAAAGGTGCACGTTTTGAGATTTTTATACCGAAAGGGACGTACCGGTTTCCCAGTGAGCAGTAAAAATTATTGCCACAACCATGGATGATAATTGCATTCGTAAGGTTTTTTAATTATAATGATTAATCATGTAGGAATAAAGGAAGGGAGGGATAGTACTAAAAAGAGGGTAATTCACCAATAAGTATTAAATCAAAAGAGAATTATGTAATTCTCTTCTTGCGGAAAGCATTGTGGGGGGTTTTTGGCTTCCGCATTTCGTGATGACCGGGTTCCTATGCGAATCCTTGTGCAGTTGAACAGGATATACCGCAGGGTTCGTGTAAAAAAAGGTCATTTCATGACGCTGAACATAAGGGATGCTGACAGGATCTGATAAAATTCGATCCCGGCAATTCTCATGTGTATCAGGAATAATCAGAATTCAACAAGGTGTAAAAAAGAATGAAAAAATCATTTGATGTCAAACTTGTCAACGATGAAAAGTATTACAATCCAGACCCCTCCTATAAACAAAACGCCTGGATGGGTGACTACCAGAAAGCATACGATGAATTCCTGGCGGATCCGGATGCGTTCTGGAGTACGATGGCTCAGGAGCTCGACTGGATCCGGCCATGGGACGCTGTCAGGGAATGGAACTACCCGTATGCAAGGTGGTTCACCAACGCAAAACTCAATATCAGCGCAAACTGTCTCGACCGCCATGTGAAGAACCGGCGGCGCAACAAGGCAGCATTGATCTGGAGAGGGGAGCAGGGTACAGAAAAGATCTACACCTACCAGCAGCTCCTTTCGCAGGTTATGCGGTTTGCAAACGCCTTAAAAAAAATCGGTATAAAAAAAGGTGATTGTGTCTGCATCTACATGCCGCTTGTACCGGAACAGGTCATCGCGATGCTTGCCTGTGCCCGGATCGGCGCGGTACACAGTGTAGTGTTTGGCGGTTTTGGTGCAGCAGCACTCAACATGCGTATCCAGGATGCAGGAGCAAAAGTGGTCATCACCGCAGATGTGAGCCTCCGGAGGGGCAAAGCAATCCAGCTGAAGTCCATTGTCGATGAAGCAATCGTTGACGCCCCGACAGTTGAGCACGTAATTGTGCTCAGGAGAAAAGAACCCCCCGTTGAACTCCAGCCCGACCTTGAACTGGATTTCTATGAAATCATGAAGGATGTGGAAAAAGTATGCCCTGCAGAAGTGATGGACGCAGAGGATCCGTTCTTTATCCTGTATACGAGCGGATCGACAGGAAAACCGAAGGGGATTCTCCACACCTGTGGCGGATATATGGTGGGAACCTATTACACCAGCAAGTACGTCTTTGACTTAAAAGACGAAGATATCTTCTGGTGTACTGCCGATCCCGGCTGGATCACCGGCCACAGCTACATTGTATACGGCCCGCTGGCTGTCGGTGCGACGGTGTTCATTTCGGAGCTGACACCGGATTATCCGGACGCAGGCAGCTTCTGGAACCTCATCGAGGAACAGAAGATCACGATCTTCTACACTGCCCCGACTGCAATCCGCATGTTCATGAAGATGGGCGAGAGCTGGCCGAACAAATACGACCTGAACTCGCTGCGGATCATCGGTTCTGTTGGCGAGCCCCTGAACCCTGAGGCCTTTGAGTGGTACTATCACACAATCGGGAAGGACCGGTGCCCGATCGTTGACACCTGGTGGCAGACCGAGACCGGTATGCAGATGATTACCACCATGATAGGTGAACCCATGCGTCCGGGATTTGCCGGCAAACCAATCCCGGGTGTTGAAGCAGATGTTGTCGATAAAAATGGTAAATCCGTGCAGCCGGGAACCGGGGGGCTCCTTGCCATCAAATCACCATGGCCTTCCATGCTGCGAACCGTGTACAAGGATGATGAACGGTACCGGAAATACTGGGAGACCATCCCTAACTGTTATACTGCAGGCGATCTTGCGGTCAAGGGCAAAGACGGATACATCATGATTCTTGGCAGGTCGGACGATATCATCATCGTTGCCGGTCACAATATCGGGTCAGCTGAAGTGGAGAGCGCGCTTGTTTCCCACCCTGCGGTGGCAGAATCGGCAGTCATCGGTAAACCTGATGCACTGAAAGGCAACTCGATCAAGGCATTCGTGATACTCCGCATGGGCAATTCACCCAGCGACAAGCTTAAGCAGGATCTGATGTATCACGTGCGGATGACGCTTGGTCCCATCGCCATGCCGCAGGAGATTGAATTCGTAGAAAAACTGCCAAAAACCCGCAGCGGTAAGATTATGCGCCGGGTCCTGAAGGCAAAAGAGATCGGGATGGATCCCGGCGACGTTTCTACGCTGGAGGAATAAACCATTCAATTTTTTCAAGTAAGGAGGCAGTTTCATGCAGGATAATTCGGGTGGAGAAGGTACATCCCTTTTCGGGATGCCCATGGAGAAGGGAAGGTGGGTGCTCGTCGCATTAGGTCTGATTATCAACCTGTGTCTGGGTTCGATTTATTCATGGAGTGTCTTTGTCAAGCCACTCACTGATTATTACACGGGTGAACTTGGCCAGGCAGTAACTGCAAATGATATTCTGATGCCATTCTCAGTGTTTCTGGCATTCTTTGCAATTGCCATGCCGTTTACCGGGAAGTTCATCGACAAGTATGGACCCAGGAACGTGACAATTATCGGGGGAGTGCTGACCGGCCTAGGCTGGCTTCTTGCCTCATTTTCGTCATCTGTCCCGATGCTCTACGTAATGTATGGAGTGATCGGGGGTATCGGTGTCGGCATAGCCTACGGTGTGCCGGTTGCAGTTTCAGCACGCTGGTTCCCGGACCGCCGGGGCCTTGCGGTCGGGCTCACGGTTCTTGGATTCGGATTCTCCGCGTTCTTTACAGCCAATATCGCAGGTTATTTCATCGGCGCCTATGGCGTGATGAACACGTTCAGGATCTTTGGTGTGGCGTTTATCGTTCTCACGATACTGCTCGCACTGCCATTGAAATTTCCGGCCCCGGGCTGGGTTCCGGCAGGGTGGATCCCCCCTGCATTGAAACCTGGTGAGGAAAAACCTTGTGAATGTAACCGGTCCATGATGCTCAAATCCTCATCATTCTACGGGCTCTGGGCCTGTTACTTCATCGGCTGTCTTGCCGGCCTCATGGCAATCTCAATAGCAAAACCGGTAGGCACTGATGTGGGCATTGAGGCAGGGCTTGCAACAATGCTTGTCGGGTTCTTTGCGGTCTTTAACGGCGGCGGACGTCCCGTCTTTGGTGCACTTACGGATAAGTTCACCCCCCGGAATGCGGCGATGGTGTCGTTTGTCCTCATTGCTCTGGCATCATTATTGATGTGGCAGGTTCAGACTGTACTGGTGTATGTCATTGCCTTTGCCGTACTCTGGGGATGTCTCGGTGGCTGGCTGGCCATCGCACCGACAACCACCGGCAGTTATTTTGGCACCTGCGACTACCCGAGGTGTTACGGGGTCGTCTTCCTTGCGTATGGTGCCGGTGCAATTGCCGGGCCGCAACTGGCAGGGTTCATCAAGACGTCGACGGGATCCTATATCGGAGTATTCCCGTATGTGCTCGCGCTTGCAGGGGTCGGTATTGTCATCGCGTTCACCCTGATGAAACCCCCAAAACCGATAACCTAAATTTTTTCGCCGGGGGCCGTAATCAAACAGAGGTATGCATGTCATGACGGGTGACAGTGTCCCGATCCGGTGCTGGATCCGGTTGCCCGATTATACGGGAAGGGGCACAGCACAGGAATAAAAAAATAGGAGAAGTGCATCCCTTCCCCTTTATTCTCTTCAGGAAATGAACCGGTAACTACCCTTAGGGACAAGCATCTCGAACTTTGCACCTTTTTTATCCGCACCTGTTTCTTTTATTGTGATGCCGGTGATGGAAAGAATTTCACGGGCGAGGAACAGCCCCATGCCTCTCTTCTGTTCATATCTCCTCTCAAAAATCTTCTCTTTCATATCATCAGGGATCCCTATGCCATTGTCTTCAAAGACAAGCGTGAGCCCTTCCGGTGTCTCACGGTACCAGAGTGCGATCTCTGTTGCGGTTATCCCATGCAGGACAATATTTTCTGCAAGGGTAAAAAAGACATTTTCAAGCAACGGGTCAGCATAGATTTCCAGTCCTTCAACATTGAGTTTCCGGGATAATCTGGAAAGATCCAGATGCGAAATTCCTAAGAGGAATGTTTGCTGGACATTCTGCCACGCGGGGGGTTTTAACCCGAGGTTCTGGTATTTATTGACAAACTTCAGTGATTCTGTAATAGTCCGGATAATTGCAATCTCTTTATCAAGATACTGCAGCTGTTTTTTATCCTTCACGACCTGTTTTTCCAGTTCAAAGTAACCGGAAAGGGAAAAGACCGCGTTCTGGATATCAGTAAAAGCGATGGAATTTAACAGGCTCAGCTTCTTGGCTGTCTGCTTCAATGCATCCTCAGCTCGTCTGCGGTCAGTAATGTCACGGAAGTACCATACCCGCCCCAGGTACTCATCACCGGCTCCGAGCATCGGAGCGGAGTAACGATCGATTCGCCTTCCATCGTTTAAGGAAATTTCCTCACGGCTTTTTTCATTCTTATGAATATTGAGATGTTCAACCCGGCAGAGAAATTCAAGCGGATCGACTAACTTGTCAAATATGGACCTGATCACACGCTCACCGGATTGTGATGCAATTATATCCGGGGAAATGCCGCAAATGTCAATAAAATGCTGGTTGGACGAGATCACTGTCCCCTCCTTATCCAGAACAAGGATCCCGTCGATTGATGTTTCCTGCTGGGTTGAAAGTATGAGATTTTTTAATTTCAGTTCCTCTTCTGCCAGTTTGAGCCTGGTAATGTTGATCATTGCGTGGACGATACCTGCAACCGAACCCTTGTCATCCATTACAGGATTGCACCGGACGAGGAATACCCTGCCGTCAGGGAGAGCGACTTCCTCATCATAAACATGCTCGGTCTGTGCGGATTTGTATGCCGGGCAGTCCGGACAGGGAATTTTTTTATTCCGCATCACCTCGTAACAGTGTTTTCCCCGGATCTCACTGAACAGCATGCCGAACTCTTTTTCCACTTCTTCGTTTGCCCAGAGAATTGTTAATGACGGGTCAAGGTATTCTACGGCTACACCCCGCATACCACTGAGCACTGCGGCCATTTCATGCTGCTTTCTCGTCAGTTCCTCTTCTGCCTTCTTTCGTTCGGATATTTCAACTTTTAATGTCTCGGTGATCTTTGCCAGATCTGCAACTTTCATTTGCAGATCATCTTTTACCATATGGAGTTCCTGTATGGCCTTCCTGAAAACAATATAGACATACCCGAGTAGGAGTATATTGGCAATGAGATACAGCAGGTGCCAGAACCACCACCCGGCACCCCATATGTTTGAGATTGGGAGCATGAAAGCCGATGTCCCCATTAAAAGACAGAAAAAGGCAAAGACAATTTTTTCTGCTTCATGCTGGATGCTGTCCAGTAAAAGGAAGTAAATCGTTGCCGCAATAAATAGAATTCCACCGGATATACTGACGATTGATACGGTGGTGATGAAAACATTGCTGCCCAATAGTGCCAAAAGTGTATTTATATACGTGATCGAGAGTATTCCGATTCCAGCCGCTGCGAACGCTGTCACCACCGGCAGGAGCCTTCCCGTCCGGGACCCTGCAATCCTGTCTGAAAACCAGACCAGGGTAAACAAAAAACCTCCTGTCAAAACCCGTATACTGTAAAGCCAGATGGAACAATATGCAGGGGGGACGGCACTGTGAAAGGCATCCAGTATCCCCATACCGATCAGTGCAGATGCCACAATGATGTAGTAAGAATTGGATTTCCGGTGTTGATACAGTAACAGAATGAGAACTGCAAGTGATAATCCTGCAAAGAGCCCCAAGAACTCGATAACCGAGTGGAGTGGCACTGTCTCGCAGCTCCAGCCGGGCAGCATGTATGTGCATATAATCATTCCAAAAACCGGGATGATGGCTGCAAAGAGGACTACGAATAATATACGGGTATAAAACCTGGCATCCTTCATCCTTCAACACCTTTCTGACATGTTTACATTCCTGCTTCCCTATAAAGTAATCTCAGCAGAATCCTGCTGCAGGACTTCATAGATATTTTTCCTGATTTTCCTGAGAACATACATATAGAGTGCCATAATTAATGTCCGTTTTGTTGACAGAGTTTTTGTCCGCTTGAAATATATTTTCGGTTTTTATTGAAATTGATCTCGTAAAGATAGACTCAGGCCGGAGTTATCCATCCCAGGATCTCCTGCTTGCATCAGTAGTTGTATTCCTGATCGAAGTCCCGGAGTTACGTTTGAAGTGGCTTAACGCGTGGAAATCATAAGGTAAAAAAACAGGAATGCGCATGTGACATGTCACTAAAGAAAATTTTATTACCTCTATGCCGTCTAATGAATTGATTGGACAATTTATGAAACGCATCACCATCAATACACTTGTCGATATCGGCTGTCTGATCACGTTCATCCCGTCGCTCATCTCCGGGTTTGTGCTTTATCTTGTGCTGCCTTCTGGAGGGGGAAGAGGGAACAGCTGGTCCGTGTATCTTGGCTTGGTATCAGCCGTAGCCAGTGGCTGACGATGCACGACTACACGAGCCTTGTGTTCACAGCGCTGCTGATCATCCACCTGCTCCTGCACTGGAAGTTTTTCCGGCATATCAGGGGATACCTGAGCCCGGTGGATAAAGCAGCGTGTGATGTACCGGTGAAATGATAATACATCTTTCCCCGGACTATTCAACACAGAGTACCTTTGTGTAAGACTGATCATTTTTTAACCATTTATGCGCATATGTGTAATTATAGTACGGGAGACCGTACGCACGGTGACACAATGCCAGAACAAAACACAACCAAAACTCACAACGATCGATCAGCTGCACCCGTCAAACAAGAGTGCACCATTGAACACACCTGCATGTGCGGTGAAACCCACGTCATTACTCCCGAACATACCAGCAACCGGGATACCTGCACGTCCCCCAAAAAATTCGGATCTTCCTGCTGCTGCAGTGCCGATGAGACTGAAAGCGAGGTAATACACATTTGTGGGCATAAACCGCGCTGCCATTAAAAGGAGTACCCCCGGAACTCCTGGTACCGGAACACGGACGGCAGGCAAAGATGATGAGCGCACACCCCCCTATCCCCGAACTGCTGGAGCGGTTCATGGAGTCAGGCGGCGTGCCGGAACGTTGGATTACGGTGCGGGATCTCCGCACCCATTTTAACCTGGACGACACTGCATCTCCGGCGATTTCTGGATTTTTGCGCAGGATCTACCAAGGTCCGTTCTTCAACTGCCAGTACCGGGTGACACGCATCGAACGGCTGATCGTGAACACCCCGCACACGCGGATGATCAAGTGCTATTTTGTCACAAGAAGACCCGGGCCGGGGAGAAGCGTCAGCTCATCCTTTAGGTCTCCCACTCCTGCACAGACCATCGGGAATATTAATTCCCGTGACAGCACTATGATTGAACAGGAAGATACATGACGGCGAGCGATGAGATGGAGATGCCCCCCTGCCACCGCCGGGGCAGACCGCGTGTACAGCGTATCATTGAGGGCACCGGAGAGTCGCGCTGCTATGAGCCACGCTGCTTGCCGCATGAAGACGGCATCGTGATCTCGCTCCAGCCCGAAGAGGTCGAACTCATCCGGCTCATTGACCTCGAAGGGCTCGAACAGGAAGAGGCGGCAGAAAAGCTCGGGGTCTCCCGAAAGACCGCGTGGCGTGACCTGCATGAAGCCCGCCGGAAGATTGCGGACGCGCTCGTCAACGGCAAGGGTATCGAGATGGCAGGCTGCCAGAAAGCGGCAGAGGGCAGGTGCCCGAAATGCCGGCGCAGGCAGGCTAAACAGAACGTGCAGACTGACACCATGTCTGCGTAATACCTGATCGTAACGAAGCGCTGAGGATTGTTGCCGCTGCGCCCGGTTCAAAATAAAGCCAATTCAAGTACCTGGATGCAGCGGAGGGCGATGCCCGATGTGCCGGCGCGTGAGGGCTGTCGGGAGATGCACACTTGCAGGCTCTCCGCTTAATTTTCTTTTTTGATTCGCTACGCTTAAGTATTTACGCTCATAAGTGTAATTAATCGATTACACTTTTAAGTGATATCTATGCCGAATTTTGACGGAACCGGACCGCTCAAACGCGGGCGGGCGATTGGGCGTGGGCTTGGCCCCTGCAATAAAAGCAACGGGTGCTCCTCATGCCAGAAGCGGGATGCACCAGAGGATAAAAAGGAAAAACCGGATGATGAATAACAAGTCCAGGGGATACCATGACCTCACCATTCATTTCTGTTGATCACCTCTGTATGGACTTCGACGGAAAAAAAGTTTTGAACAACATTTCCTTTGAGATCCCTGAGGGCGAGATCATCGGCGTCATTGGCAGGAGCGGGGCGGGCAAAAGCGTGCTCATGCACCTGCTCCGTGGCGTCGAACAGCCCCCGACCGGCGGTTCTGTGATCTACCATCTTGCCGCGTGTGATACCTGCGATCATATGGATGTGCAGAGCCGGGCCGGCACCCGCTGCCCATGGTGTGGTGGCAAACTTATCGCGGTGAATGTCGATCTCTGGGACGAGAAGAGCGACGGCATGAAGTCCCGGGTGATGCACCGTACTGCCATCATGTTCCAACGCACGTTTGCGCTCTACGGTGACGACCGGGTGATCGAGAATGTGCTCCATGCACTCGATGATATCAACTATCCTGCCGAGCACGCGATCAACCGGGCCGCTGACCTGATCGACCAGGTGAAACTCTCGCACCGGATGATGCACATCGCCCGTGACCTTTCGGGCGGCGAGAAGCAGCGGGTCGTACTCGCCCGGCAGCTCGCAAAGAACCCGGCGATGCTCTTTGCTGACGAACCGACAGGAACGCTCGACCCGGAAACTGCCAAACTGGTACATGAGATGCTCATTGAGGCAGCGAAAAAGAACACGATGGGCATGGTCGTTACCTCGCACTTCTCGCAGGTAATCGAAGATATGGCAAGCCGCGCGATCCTGCTTGTCAATGGTGAGATTGCCACCATCGGATCGCCAAAGTCAGTGATCCGATCGTTTGCAAAAGACTACCATGAGATCGAGGAACCGGAACCGGTGGAACCGGGGGAGAAAATCCTAGCAGCCCGCAACGTCACCAAGCGCTACATCTCGGTCGACCGGGGCGTGGTACGAGCGGTCAACTCCGTTACCTTCGATGTCGCTAAAAAGGAGATCTTCGGTATCATCGGCAAGAGCGGCGCAGGCAAGACGACGCTCTCGCGGATCATCGCGGGGATCATCGAACCTACGGGCGGGGAGATGAACATCCTTATCGGCGACGACTGGGTGGATATGACAAAGCCCGGTATTGACGAGCGGGGCAGGGCGAAGGAATACATCGGCCTTTTGCACCAGGAGTACGACCTGTTCCCGCACCGCACCGTGCTCGACAACCTGACGGACTCGATCGGCCTTGAGTTCCCCAAAGAGCTCGCGATGCGGAAAGCGGTAGTCACGCTCAGGATGGCCGGATTTTCCGAAGAGAAATCAAAAGAGATCCTGAACCGGTTCCCGGGCGAGCTTTCGGACGGGGAGCGGCACCGGGTCGCGCTTGCACAGGTGCTCATAAAAGAGCCGCGTCTCGTCATTCTCGATGAGCCGACCGGTACCATGGACCCGATCACAAAACAGGACGTAAAACATTCGATCCTGCACGCGAGGGACGAGATGGACGAGACGTTTATTGTCGTCTCGCATGACATGGACTTCGTGCGGGATGTCTGTGACCGGCTTGCCCTGATGCGGGGCGGGAAGATCATCCAGATTGGCACGACTGCCGAAGTCCTCGGGCAGGTTACCGAAGACGACAGGCGTGACTGATTACACGAAGAATTTTTTTTCCCTTTCAATGGAAATGATACTATGGCAAGGAACCGGTTGTCTATGCGTAACAAAGAGTAGGCCCGGATTTCCCCCATCTAATCCGGCTTTTTGATAAGTTTTCTTTCGCCCAGTGCGGCACGGAGGGCGCTCTAATCCCGTTTTTGTCCAAAATCCTATTAGTTTTCACGAAGTTTTCGACAAAATCCTGCGCGGTGCGGTCCCGGTGCGGGCGGGAGACCCGTTTAACTTATACGGTTCCGTCGTGGATTTCCAAAAAAAAATCCCCTTATGACTTCAAGTTTTTTCGCTGTTATCCATTGCCTTAATATATCAGAAACCAATGGTGGAATATTACAATGTTGAGAGAATTCATCGCACGACTGAGAACAAAGGCGACGAGGATTGTACGCGCCGTCATAGCAAAACTGGGCGCTGCAATCCGGACGGTAACACCATCAGAGTCAGCCGTTGCAGGATTTGTTCATCTCATTGTATCAACAGAAACAGCAGACGCAATGCACACGGGGAAGCGGTACAGGTTGACGAGCGGTCACGCCCCGATATTTTCGCTTTTCACCTTTTTTGGTTTACGTCAGTAATCGCCGGTTCACCGGTGCCCGGGTAGTTTTCGCGGCAACTCACTGACAGGTTACCTGCCGTCTCATCAGACGCAGTTTCTCACCAGTGAAGAGCCCCGGCTTTCCCCAGAACCATAAACCGGCTTATTTTGTAATCCAGCCGGACGAATGAGAACGATTCGCTCCGTCTGCTTTCACGGTATCGTTGTTGAACACGAAAACAAGGTCGGAGAAATTTATGCAGAACATATCTGCGCAGGCGGGGTGCGGGAGCACCTCAATCGGGTCGGCACGGAATCTTTCCGTGCAGATCGGGACAGGGGTCGAGACTAGCAGGATTCAGGCCGGCTGTCAGCGTATCGAAACACAGAACAGTGCGGTCAATTCGACGACAATCTTCGCAAGAGACTCCACGCCATCACGCGATGCGGCGAAACAGTCCGGGCATGCATGTACAATGCACCGGACCGGGCC
>Ga0315282_10002199_pt1 | contig 36283 bp, 36 predicted proteins | sample YL17G07_20_MG_FD_203693 | JGI IMG/M metagenome (GOLD analysis project Ga0315282, IMG submission 203693) | Sediment microbial communities from Yellowstone Lake, YNP, Wyoming, USA - YL17G07_20 | ecosystem: Environmental > Aquatic > Freshwater > Lake > Sediment | place: USA: Wyoming | collected...
GACAGCCTGAGGAATGGTGTAAGTAACCGGATAGTAGGAGGCGACACATCCTACGAAACAGGCCACCTCTGCCTTTTTCTTCAGATATTTTTCTGGAGAGATTCCGGGGATGTTCTGCAAACAGAGCAATCGATCATGATTGGTCGGGTAGACCACGTTTTTCCCATTTTGCAGATTTTCGAGAATGGGACCGGGGAGGGGAAGCTCCAGACCGGCCTTCACCATATTTTCCCGTAGCGAGATTCTGATTTCCTTGGAACCGATATTGACTGGGCAGACCACTTCACAATGGCCGCAGAGCGTGCATTGATAGACTTCTTTAGAAAAATCCTTCAGCCGCTCGGGGTTCATCTGATTCCGCGTAAGGAAAAATTTCCTGAACCAAGACTTGCAAAGTGACCAGTCTTTCGTAGTCTGAAGCGTATTAAACGTGGTAACCCGTTGATCATTGGTCACTGTGAAGACCGGGCACTGCTGGATGCATTCGCCGCAACGAGTGCAGCCATCAATCTCGATCATCTGTTTGAAGGAGAGTTGTAAATCTTTCATTGTTCCTTTGTCACCGAATTAATGAACAGGACCATTGGGCTCACGAAGATGTGAAACATCTTACTGAAAGGAAGGTAGATGATAAACAGTCCAGTCAGGATCGCATGGACGTACCAACCGTAGGGATAAACCCATTCCCATCGAAAAGGAAAAAGCCCCAAAAGGAAGGAAAGAGGATATCCAATGAAAGAGGGAAGGGCAACGGAAGGCGGAATAGCCGTCAGAAGAATTCTCAGCCCTTCCACAAGAAGGCCTGTGACCAAGATCGCTCCAAGCAAGGCCAAAACAATTATGTCTTGACCTCCAGAGGGACGGTTCTGGAATGTTTTTTGAAAGCGTCTCATCGTCGCACCCGCTATACCAATTATAACACACAGACCTAGGAGATCATAAGTGAAGGCAATAGGGGGATAATTTTTGTCAAGTAGCATGGCGACGGAGGGGCTCATCGGAAAGCACTTTGAAATGATAAGGAGAATCAATCCGATAAAGAAACGGAGAAAGAAAGGAAGGTAGATGAAGCTATGGATCGTCCATCGGCTCAAACTCTCTTTGAGAATGCCTCTCAACAAGAGAACATCCACGACGAATACTTTCAAGAGGGTTAGGATTTTTCTGGAGAAGACCACCTGCCAAATCTTTTCTGCGAGGTAAGAAATCTTTTCCTGGGTGGAGTAGGTGGGGGCTCCGAGAGTTCCTTTAGACCAGAGGGAAAGGGTGATCGCAACCCCTCCCAGAAAGAGGATAAAAGCGATGATCGAAACCGGATCGTTGAGACTGATCGAGGCACTATGGCATTCAATACAGATCAGACTCTTAGCCGGGAGAACACGAATAGGGGCTCCCAATTTATTCCCGGTGAAATGACATTTTTCGCAGGCCTTATTCTTTCTAAAATCGGCGAGGCGATGGGAAGTCAACTTAAGAGGGGCGCCTTCCTTTACCGTCATTAAAACGACTCTCCCTGTTTTAGGGTCCTTTATCACCTCTTTGGATTCATGATGACAGGCCTCACAGTTGACACTTCGGTGAGGGTCATGGGCTTTTCCCTCGCCATGATATCCATGACAGGAGGCGCACTCGATCACTGAAGTCCGATGGGGAGAGGTGGCGATTCCGTCATGACATTCGACGCAGGCGATCCTTCGATGAACCGTCTTTCCATATTCTTTCTCATCAAGATAAAGAGAGACGGGTCTCCCATCGACCTTCTTTTCGACGTCCCTTCTCCCATGACAATCCATGCAGAGGAGGATGGAAGCTGTAATCCCCTCGTTACTGTTCAGATTAGGCTGACGATGGCAACGCCAGCATAATTTCTTTTCTGCCTCCATGAGTTCTTCATCAGTCAATCCCCGGGCAAAGGACAAAACGGGGATCATGCCAAGCAGGGAAACGGTGAGAAAGAGAAGGAGAAGGTCTTTTCTCACCGTTCGTTTCTTTCTCTTATCAGGGTATTGATTTAAATATTCCCATTCCAGAGGATGGCGTTCCATGATCTCTCTGGCTTCGATCTTTCCCGTGAAGATGGATTTGTCGATCGGGAAGACATCGGCGCGGAGATGAGCATTATAGAGGTGAACAATGAAAACGAACCCTGCAGCCAGCAAGGCCTCGTCGCTGTGGATCGTGTAAGCAATGTTGAAAAAAATGCCCGGCAAGAAACGGGAGAAAAATTCCGGAAACCAGAGCACGAGACCCGAGCCCCCAATGAAGGCAATTCCCCAGAAGACCGCCCAGTAATCAAATCTTTCCCAATAAGTAAATCGACCAAATTGGGGAGGCTCTCCTCTCCCTAGGAAGTAGGCGATATGCTGGAAGAGATCTTTGAAATCCTTCTTTGAAGGAAGCATGGAATCCGGGCCGAAAAGATTCCCCTTCAAGACAAGAACGTAGTAGAAAACCCAGAGCAGATGGAGGGAAAAATAGCCAAAGGTGATCCCAGCAAACCACCGGTGAAAAATTCCAGCCCCCTTCACTCCCCCCCAAAGGACGATCAAACCTTGTGCCCAGAAGGTATCAGAATATTTGAGGGGAAGTCCGGTCAGAGCAAGGCCGATGAAGGTGACCATCATCACCAGGTGGATGAAACGGTGAAAGACATTAAATCTCCAAAAGACTTCAGTTTCCTTTACTGCCATTGGCTCAATCCTTTTTTAGCCATTCATGAACCTTCCTGAGCGTCCAGACCAATGTATGGGAATAGAAGAAGGCCAGGACGGCAAAGACGAGGATCCCGAAGCCGATCTCAACCCACTTGATGACCTTCAATTTTTTCAATTTTCCCACATCTTCCTTCTTCACCCCTTCCTCAGAGACGTGGATCAGAAAGTCTGTAAATTGAATCTGGGCATTCGGATGACACTTCTTGCAGGCTTCGAGAGCTTCTTCTCTCTTCTTGAGAGACAGACAGGCATGGGCTCCATGACAGTCGGTGCAGTAGGCCGAAGCCTCGTATTTCAAATGAACGGCTGTCTTCCCATGGTAGTTCTCGAGATAGGATCGTTTCTGGACGGGGTGGCAGACACCGCACATCTCTGTCATCCATTTTCCAAGTTCGAGGCGGGACTGGGCGGAGTTCACGTAATGGGTGACATGGCAGCCTCCGCAGGGTGGGGCGTCTTTTTTCCTCTCCACCAGTGCTTTGGCGTGCGCCCCTTTCAGATGACGCTGGTATTCCTGAGGATGACATCTTTCACATCTCTTATAATCATAGAGGAGCGTGGATGCCCTGCCAAGGAGCTTTGGGTCAGGGTGCTTGACACCTTTTTCTTCTATATCCGAATGGCACTCCGAGCAGGTGAGACGGCGATGGGAGGAGGAAAGAAATTTTTCCATGTCGATGGACCAGGAACGTTTTGGAAGATTTGATGCGGACGGGGAAGTGGAACATCCTACTCCAACGACAAATAGACTCATGAGCAAGTGAGAAAGTATCTTTGACATCGTCCTTTTTATAGACGAGACGAGGGAGGGAGTCAACCATTTTTTCGGAAAGTGATTGATTCCAAAGCGAAAATATTAAATTTTGTCTTGACTTTTGTAAGGGTTGGAGGTAAGTTTAAATCATGAAAGGGAGATGGGTTTTATTATTATCGTCTGCTTTTCTGGTTTTTTGCTTGAACGTTCCCGGGGCCTATGCCGACAAGGAACCTTTGCAATCCCAGGTCTTAAATTACGTTGGAAAGACCTATGGTGGCGTCCAAGACCCGGAATACGTCTCCTATGATCAGGCCTTGCGCGATTACATGGTAAAACGAATCAAACAGAAATTTGGTGTCGAACTCGATCCTAAGAAATATTCTGGATTCGATCTCCTTGAGATTGAGGCCGTGCTCAGATGTAGAAAGTCGGACGAACCTCTCGATATTTTTCTAAAGATGTTTCCAAAACAACAATAATTTGAGTCCCAAAAATCCTCTTTCCCCTCCCTTTAAATGGTGGATTCATATAGTTCAGGGAGGTCTTTTCTGGGCTATGGCCCTGCCTTTGGGCATGGTCTTATCCTGTTACTTCACAGCCTCTTTGCTCACCTTCTTTTCTTGCCAATCATTAAAATCTTTTCAATATGACTTGCGATAGAATAGATAAATCTGTTAACATACTAACGAATTTTTTCCAAACGCATTTATTCACAAGCAGATTCATATCAATCCACTTGACAAAAAAATTCTTTTTTATATATTTATCTCTTTAATTTAGCGAATCTGACGACTTTTAGCATGCTTTCTCCTTTGTTTCTCAATAAACGAAGAGGGGTCACATTCCTTAGCAGGAAAAGTAAGACTTGAATGTTTACGCTAAAATTAGATGACATTCCGGCAGAAGGTTTGAATCTCAACTGGACGGAAGAGAGGTCTTCCCTATCAACCTATCTCGAAAATTTCCCCCAGATCGACTTCGGCTTCGAAGGACCCCTCCAATCAGAGGCGAGGGTATGGAAAGCTGGCCAATCGGTGCTCATCAACGGAGGGGTCCAGACCACGCTTCAATTGCAGTGCGTAAGGTGTCTGAAAGAATTTTCTTACCTCATTTCATCCACCTTCGAACTTACGCTTCTCCCTTTGAAAGAAACCTCCTCTACCGAGGAGACCGAATTGGGTAAGGAGGATATGGAATCGAACTTCTACCCGGGAGGGGAAATTCACCTCTCAGAGATCGCTTGTGAACAGATTTTTTTAGAGATCCCTTTCAAACCTCTCTGTCAGGAGGATTGTAAAGGGCTTTGTCCAACATGCGGTAAAGATCTTAATCTTGGCTCCTGCGAGTGCGTCAAGGAGGAATTTGGTTCCGGGTTTTCTGCCCTTCAAAAATTGAAGCTTCATTAACCCCCCCACCCCCCTCAGGGGGGAGGGGTACCTGCCTGCCGGTAGGCAGGGGTAGGGGTGAGAGAAAGGATCATTTCATATGGGTGTTCCAAAACGCAGACAATCGCCATCGAGAAGGAATAAGCGTCGGGCGCATGATCGATTGGATTCCGTGCGCACCTCCTTATGTCCCCAGTGTCACGAACCCGTTCTCCCTCATCACGTCTGTCCCCATTGCGGGGCGTACAAAGGGAGGGAGGTCATCAAAGTGGAAGAGGAAGAATGATCCTGTGGAGGATGGGAAAGGATAGTTCATGAAGATTGCCGTCGATGCCATGGGTGGAGATTTTGCTCCCCAGTCCATTGTCGAAGGAGCCGTTCTGGCTGCGAAGGAATACGGAATCAAGGTCCTCCTGGTAGGTGATGAGGACCAGGTCAGCAAGGAACTATCCAAATATCCGACGTCGAAGCTTCCGATCTTCATCCATCATGCTCCCCATGTCGTGGCCATGCATGATTCTCCATCCAATGTGATACGAAAGATGAAGGAGACTTCCATTAAAGTGGCCGTCGACCTGGCAAAGGAAGGGGAGGTCAGCAGCCTGGTTTCCGCGGGAAATTCCGGAGCGGCCATGGCTCTTGCGATGTATATCTTCAGAAAACTGGAGGGAGTCGATCGACCCGCCATTGCGACGGTTCATCCAACTCCCAAAGGCTCTACTGTCCTCATCGATTCGGGCGGGAATGTGGACTGCAAAGCTTTCCATCTCGTCCAGTTTGCCATTATGGGGGATGCCTACGCTAAGCACATCCTGGGTGAGCAAGAACCGAGGATTGGTCTTTTGAGCAATGGCGAGGAAGAAGGGAAAGGAAATGAACTGACGCGAGAGGTCCACGAGATTCTATCCCAAACCAACCTGAACTATATCGGATATGTGGAAGGTCGGGATCTCAACAGCGGGTCGGTAGATGTCATCGTCTGCGATGGTTTTGTGGGAAATGTGGCCTTAAAGATTAGCGAAGGACTTTGGGACACCATTCACACCATTCTCAAGTGGGAGGCGCAAGATAATCTGAGGGCCAAGGTGGCTTACTTTCTCATGGGGCGGGTGATGCGCCGGCTGGAGAAAAAAGTGGACTACTCAGAGTTAGGAGGCGCTCCGCTTGTGGGGGTTAATGGTAACTGTGTAATTTGCCACGGCCATTCCAATGCCAAAGCGATTAAGAATGCCATTGTGCTGGCCCAGAATCTTGCAAAGAATAAACTGAATGAACATGTGATCCAAGAGCTCAGGGAGAATCAAGACCTGCTTCGTCTGGGGCAGAAAAATTCGGAGAAGACGAAGAATTCAATTAAGGCCGTTCAGTGATCTATATCTAGGGGGAGTGAACCCCGTTAGAAGGGAAGGGGCACGGTGGGGCTTTCTAACAGGGTGAATAGGAGGGACTGGATTGCACTATTTTCTCACACCAGAACAGCAGATGATTCAGGATTTAGCTCGGAAAGTTGCACAGGAAAAGGTGTTACCCGTCCGGGCCGAATTGGACGAAAAAGAAGAGTTTCCCTGGGACCTCATGAAGGTCTGCGCAGAAGCGGGGCTCTTCGGTGTCTCCATCGGTGAGGAGTATGGAGGCTTCGGAGGAGGGGTCCTGGAGAATTGCCTGGCCGTGGAGGAGTTGAGCCGCGTCTGCCTTGGAGTAGCCACCAGTTATGCTGGAAGCGGTTTGGGTGCTCATCCGATCATGCTTTATGGAAGTGAAGAACAGAAGAAGAAATATCTTCCCGATATCGCCAAAGGAAAGCGGTTGGCTGCTTTCGGTATCACGGAGGCAGATGCAGGAAGCGATGCCGGCGCCATTCGAACGACGGCCGTTCGCAAAGGAGAGGGTTACGTTCTGAACGGAACAAAGCAATGGATCACCAACGGGGGAGAGGCTGAGATCTACACCATCATCGCGATCACGGACCGGGCGAAGGGCCCACGGGGGGCGAGTGCCTTGATTGTCGAGAAAGGGACTCCCGGTTTCGATTTTGGCAAGAAGGAGAAGAAGATGGGGATCCGGGCCTCTGCCACCAGGGAATTGGTCTTCCGGGACTGTTTTGTTCCGAGGGGAAACGTGATTGCAAAGGAAGGGATGGGCTTCATTGTAACTATGAGAACCTTCGACCGAACACGGCCCGGTGTAGGGGCCCAGGGTGTGGGAGTCGCTCAGGGCGCACTTGATGAAGCGGTCCGTTACGCCCGGGAACGGGAACAGTTTGAAAAGAAGATCATCTCCTTTCAAGCCGTTCAACACCTTTTGGCTGACATGGCCACGCTCGTGGAGGCAGCCAGGGCTCTGGTCTTATCCGTAGCACGGTACATCGATCAGGAAAAGAATCCGAAAGATATTTCGAAACTCTCGGGAATGGCCAAGGTCTTTGGCAGCGATGTGGCCATGAAAGTCACGGTTGATGCTGTTCAAGTCTTCGGGGGTTATGGATATATGAGGGAGTATCCTGTGGAAAAGATGATGCGGGATGCTAAAATCCTTCAGATCTATGAAGGGACGAACCAGATTCAGAGAAATGTCATCGGTCTCGAATTAAACAAGGAATACGCAGGGAAAAAATAACCATGAAAGCAACGGCCTTCATCTTTCCTGGCCAGGGGTCTCAATATGTCGGGATGGGAAAGGAATTCTTTGAGAATTTCCGCGAGGCCAGAGATGTCTTCCAAGAAGCGGACGATGTTCTCCACCTTCCCATTTCCTCCCTCTGCTTTGAGGGCCCAGAAGAGGCACTTAAATTGACTGAAAACACCCAACCTGCTGTCCTGACCACGAGCATTGCAGCCCTCAGGGTTCTACAAGCAGAGAAAGGAGTTATTCCTCGTCTCGCCGCGGGACATAGCCTTGGGGAATATAGCGCCCTGGTGGTTTCTGGTGCCCTTGCCTTTGCAGATGCGGTCGAGATCGTTCGCCTTCGTGGAAGATTCATGCAGGAAGCGGTCCCAGTGGGAGAAGGGGCTATGGCTGCCATCCTTGGTATGGAGCGGGGGCAGGTGGAGAAACTCTGCGAAGAGGCCGCGCAAGGCGAAGTGCTGACCCCAGCCAACTTTAACTGCCCCGGCCAAATCGTCATCGCCGGTCATGCAAAGGCAGTCGAGCGGGCCATAGAAAGGGTAAAAAAGGAAGGAAAGAAGGCGGTTCCCCTTCCTGTCAGTGCTCCTTTCCACTCCCCCCTGATGAAACCAGCAGGAGAACGCCTGGAAAAAGTCCTGGAGGGTATACCCATTCGGGACCTCAAGATCCCGGTAGTGACGAATGTGGAGGCAGACATCAACCGATCGAAGGAGAGGGTAAGAGAATTACTGGTGACCCAGGTATGGAGTCCCGTGCGCTGGGAAGAGTCCATGCAGAAAATAACAGGAGATGGAATCGAACAAATCTTGGAAATCGGTCCGGGCAAGATCCTCTCCGGTCTGATGAAAAGAATCAATCCCAAAGTCGAGACGAAGAATATAGAAGATATTCAGACGCTCAAAAAGATCTCGTAACGAGGAGAATCCTTTGAAACTGGCGGGCAAAGTGGCTTTGGTAACGGGAGCAGCACAGGGAATCGGAAAGGCAGTTGCCCTCCTGCTGGCTCGAAACGGGGCTGACATTGTTGTCTCAGACATCAATCTCGAGAAGGCCGAGGAGACGGCAAAGGAGGTTCAGGTTTTAGGCCGGAAGGCCCTGGCGATCAAGGTGGATGTGGCCAAATCGAACGATGTGGATAAAATGGTCCAGGCGATTTTGGCCCAGTTCGGCCACATTGATATTTTGATCAACAATGCAGGCATTGCACGGGACAAACTGATCCTTCGGATGACCGAGGAAGATTGGGACGTGGTCCTCAACATCAATCTCAAGGGAACCTTCAATTGTACTAAGGCGGTTGTCCGTCACATGTCAAAGCAGAAAAGCGGGAAGATCGTTAACATCGCTTCAGTGGTTGGAGAAATGGGGAATGCGGGGCAAGGAAACTACGCTGCCTCGAAAGCCGGTGTGATCGGTTTTACCAAGACGATCGCCCGGGAGTTCGCCCAAAGAGGAATTAATGTCAATGTCATTGCACCGGGTTATATCGAAACCCCGATGACTGAAGCCCTTCCCGATAAAGTGAAGGAGGACTTGAAACGATTGATTCCAATGGATCGATTGGGCAAACCTGAAGATGTCGCAGAGGCAGTTCTGTTTCTCGTTTCTGAATCGGCAAATTATATCACCGGTCAGGTATTGAATGTGAACGGTGGCATCTACATGTGAGGAGGTGATTTCATGTCTATTGAGAAGAGGGTGAAGGAGATTATTGTCGAGCAATTGGGGGTTAACGAAAGCGAGGTCACACCAGAGGCCAAGTTCGTGGATGACCTGGGAGCAGATTCTCTCGACCTGGTGGAATTGGTTATGGCCTTGGAGGAGGAGTATAACATGGAGATCTCCGACGAGGATGCTGAGAAGATCCTGACGGTCGGCGACGCGATCGAATATATCCAGTCCCATGTCAACGCTTAAGGGGAAGCGCTCCGAGCCTGCCCATCGAAGGCCTGATTCCCACAAAGCAAGATGTTTCAAGACTCGCGGCAGGCGGGAGAGACCATCTTAAGGAGGAGTAATCCTTTGAGGAAAAGGGTTGTCATTACAGGATTGGGACTCGTTATTCCCGTAGGGATTGGTGTTGAAACGGCCTGGAAGAATGTGTGCGAGGGCAGGTCAGGCATCGGTCCTTTAACACGGTTTGATCCAAACGGTCATGAAACGAAGATCGCAGGCGAGGTGAAGGGCTTCAACCCCGAGAACTATATTGAAAAGAAAGAGATCAAGAAAATGGATCTCTTTATTCAGTATGCCTTGGGGGCCACGAAAGAAGCCCTCGAAGACAGCCAATTAAAAATCACACCTGAAAACGCCGAACAGGTTGGCGTCATCGTCGGGACGGGACTGGGAGGGCTGCCGACCATCGAGAGATACCATCAAATCCTGCTGGAAAAAGGGCCGAGTCGAATCAGCCCCTTCTTCATCCCCATGCTCATTGCCAATATGGCCTCAGGGCAGATTGCCATCCGTTTCGGTGTCAAGGGACCCAACAGCTGTGTCGTAACGGCCTGTGCCACAGGGGCCCATTGCATCGGGGATGCCTATCGTGCCATTGTCTATGGGGACGCAAGGGCCATCATTGCAGGCGGAACAGAGGCCAATATTACGCCTTTGACCGTTGCTGGATTCAATGCCATGAAGGCCCTGTCCACTCGAAATGACGAGCCTGAGAAAGCCTGCCGTCCTTTTGAAAAGAATCGGGATGGGCTCGTTGTTGCCGAGGGAGCAGGCATCGTCGTTCTGGAGGACCTGGAATTCGCGTTAAATCGAGGAGCAAGGATCCATGCAGAGATTGTGGGCTATGGATATACGGGGGATGCGTATCACATTACTGCTCCCTCTCCAGACGGGGAAGGTGCAGCCAGATGTATGCGGATGGCCATCCGGGATGCAGGGCTGAAGCCTGAGGAAATTGATCATATCAATGCCCATGGGACCTCGACCCCCCTGAATGACGCCACAGAAACTCAAGCCGTCAAAGCAGTCTTCGGAGAGCATGCTAAGAAAGTTCCCATCAGTGCGACCAAATCGATGACCGGCCACCTCCTTGGAGCGGCTGGGAGCACGGAGGGCATCTTCACCATCTTGAGCCTTCGAGAGGGAGTCCTCCCGCCCACCATCAACTACGAGGAACCCGACCCCGAGTGCGATTTAGATTACGTCCCCAATGTGGCAAGACGTAAGCCTATCCAAGTAGCCATGTCCAATGCCTTCGGATTTGGCGGGACCAATGCCACCCTCATCTTTAAAAAATATACAGGATAGGATCATGCAAATCGGGTTGGCCTGTGACCACGGCGGCTTTGAACTAAAAGAAGAACTCAAAAAATATATCAAATTATTGGGTTTTGAACCTGTTGATCTAGGAACATTCAGCGAGGAGTCCGTTGATTACCCCGATTATGGCATCCTTTTGGCCGAGAGGGTTTCTCGGGGAGAATTGCAGAAGGGGATTCTCATCTGTGGGACGGGGATTGGGATGTCTATCGTTGCCAATAAATTTCCCAGGGTGAGAGCTGCCCTAGCAAATGATCTTTACTCCTCGCGGTGCAGCAGGGAACACACCGATGCCAATATCCTGGTGATCGGAGGTCGGGTGGTAGGCAGAGAATTGGCAAAGGAGATCGTCAAGGTATGGTTGGATACCCCGTTTGCGGGTGGCAGGCACAAAAGGCGAGTTGAAAAGATCGAAGCCCTCGAAAAGCAAAATTTTAAAAAATAAGCACCAAATCCCAAGCACCTGCCTTCGCCGAAGCGGCTTTGCGCAGGCAGGCCAAATATCAAATAATTTTCAATTTCCAAAATTCGAAATTTCAAACAAATGTTTCGGTCATTGAAGATTGGGATTTGGGATTTGTTTGGAATTTGGAATTTGTCATTTGGAATTTGAACGTATCCGCATGATGGCTTACTCTTGAAAAAGAAAGATAAAAAAGAGACTCATCCCCTTCGACCCACCTGGGAAGAATATTTCATGGACATCACCCACCTCGTTGCGAAGCGCTCGACCTGTCTGCGCAGGCAGGTGGGAGCTGTTCTTGTCAGAGACAAAAAGATTCTCGCAACCGGCTACAACGGAGCTCCCTCAGGATTGGAACATTGCCTGGAAATTGGTTGTCTTCGCGAGAAACTGGGCATCCCCTCTGGGGAAAGACATGAGCTCTGCCGCGGGCTCCATGCAGAGCAGAATGCCATTATCCAGGCCGCCTATCATGGTGTGGGGATCCGGGGAGCCACCCTTTATTGCACAAACCATCCCTGCATCATCTGCTCCAAGATGATCATCAATGCAGGAATCCAGAAGATCGTTTTTGAGCAGGGGTACGCCGACTCCCTGGCCAGGCAGATGTTAAAAGAATCGAAGGTAAGAGTCCAAAAGGTCAACAGGACACATTCGTCCAAAAGTGGAAGGTAACTCGACCCTCCACGTTCGAGCATAGAGGTAGCCATGAAATGCCCCTTCTGCAACCATTCAGAAAGTAAAGTGGTGGACTCCCGCCTCAGCAAGGATAAGGAGATGATTCGGCGGAGGAGGGAATGTCTTGGCTGTAAGAAGCGATTCACCACCAGCGAAAGGGTGGAGGAAGCTCTTCCCATGGTGATTAAGAAAGATGGAAGGAGAGAGGTGTTCAATCGCCTCAAAATCTTCAATGGCTTGAAGAAGGCCTGTGAGAAGAGGCCCATCAGTGTTAACATCATTGAGAAGATTGTCAGTCGAATCGAGCAGCACTTTCAAGAAAAAGGGGAGAGAGAGGTCAAGAGCTCTGAAGTCGGTGACAAGGTGATGGACGAGTTGCATCGGTTAGATGGGGTCGCTTATGTCCGCTTCGCCTCTGTCTATCGTCAGTTTCAAGATACTCAGGAATTCATGGATGAATTGAAAGACCTTCTTGCGAATAGGAAGAACGAAGAGGCGAAAAAGAAGTGATTAAAATCCAAATTTCAAAATCCAAATGTCAAAGGAATGTCAATCCTCAAACCTTTTTGCCATTTAGGCTTTGGATTTGAATTGAGATTTGAAATTTGACATTCATTTGGGGGGGAACAGAACCGGCTTGCGATGGATGACGAGTTCTGGATGCGAAAGGCTCTCCGTTTGGCAGAGAAGGGGAGGGGAAGGACATCCCCCAATCCAATGGTGGGCGCCGTTCTCGTGAAGAGAGGCAAAGTGGTAGGCGATGGTTATCATGCACGTGCAGGAGAACCTCACGCTGAAATCGTCGCTATTAAAAATGCTGGAGAAAAGGCTAAAGGAGCCACGCTCTACCTCAATCTCGAACCCTGTACTCATTACGGGAAGACGCCACCCTGTGTTCCAGCCGTGATCGAAGCAGGCGTGAGAAAGGTCGTCGTTGGAATAGAGGACCCTAACCCGTTGGTCAAGGGAAGAGGCGTGGCCCATCTGAAACAGGCTGGCCTCGATGTGAAGGTAGGTATTTTGGAGAATGAGTGTCACAGGTTAAACGAGGTCTTCTGTAAGTATATTGTCCAGCGTGAACCGTTCATTATTCTAAAGATGGCTGCCACCCTTGATGGAAAGTTGGCAACGAGGAATGGAGAGTCTCAATGGATTACCGGTGAAACCTCCCGTCGATTTGTCCATCGTCTAAGGGATCAAGTGGATGGAGTCGTTGTTGGCATCGGGACGGTTCTGAAAGATGACCCCATGCTCACGGCCCGGATTAGGGGAGGGAGGGACCCTTACCGGATCGTCTTCGACAGTCGATTGAGGATCCCGGAGAATGCCAAGGTGGTCGATCTTTCCCCTTCGAAGACAATTGTTGCTACCACAGAGATGGCATCCCAGGATAAAATAGAGCGGCTTCGGAAGAAGGGAGTGCGGATTTTCATCTCTGATTCCAAATCGGGAAAGGTCGACCTGAAGTCCTCTCTCTTGAAACTGGGGGAGCTGGGGCTGATGAGCCTACTTGTGGAAGGGGGGAGTCAGATCAATGGCTCCTTTCTGGACCAAGGTTTAATCGACAAAATCTTCCTTTTTTTATCTCCGAAACTGATCGGTGACCCCCTTGCACCGGGAATCTTCAGTGGAGAAGGAGTCCTCCATCTGAGAGAAACTTTTTCCGTCACTGAAATAAGAACAAGAAGAATGGGAGAGGATATCCTTATTGAGGGGTATTTAACCCATCCTGATAAGGAAATAACAGTAATGAGTTAGGAGTTAGGAGTGATATAGGTTATAAGGTTCATGGTTCATCGTTTATCGTCCACAGTTTATGGTTCATCGTCCATAGTTGATACGTTCGACGGCGCCAAACCCCGATTTTTAAAGCGGGGTAAGAAGCGCTGCTCAGTATCAACCCTGAGCATACCCCGGGCTTCAGACCGGGGAGTCGAATGGGTTGATTTTGCATAGTTGGGAGTGAAGATGTTCACTGGAATTGTTGAGAATAAGGGAAAAGTTCTGAAGGTGGACCATCGCGGGGAGATGAAACGGCTAACATTAGATGTTCCCTTCGATTTGACAGAGATGCAACTCGGTGATAGTATTAATATAAATGGCGTTTGCTTGACGGTTGTGGAAAAGAAGGGTCGGGCTATCTCAGTAGATCTTTCTCCTGAAAGCCTTCAAAAGACAACCCTTGCCAGAGTGAAGGAAGCAGATCAGGTTAATCTTGAGAGGGCCCTGAGACTTTCTGATCGATTGGGAGGTCACATCGTCACAGGCCATATTGACGGGATCGGAACGATTACCGAGAGGAGAATTGAAGGGAACTCTCTTCACCTCAGGGTCCGCATCCCTCAAGCCGTCACTCCCTATGTGGTTCAAAAGGGATCTATTGCGATCGATGGGATCAGCCTGACGGTAAACGAATTTCTGGAGGATTGGATTCGATTGACCCTCATCCCTTACACCCTTGAAAAAACAACCCTGATAGAGAAAAAGGTTGGGGAAGAGGTCAACATAGAAGCAGATATCTTAGGGAAATACGTGGAAAAGGTTTTGGATCAAGGGAGGGGGACATCCAAAGGAATTGACCTTTCTTTCTTAAAGCAACATGGATTTTTGGAAAATGAGTGAGGAATAAAATGATTATTAGTACGATTGAAAAGGCGTTGAAGGACATTCGGGAAGGCAAGATGGTGATTCTGGTCGATGATGAGGATCGAGAGAATGAAGGCGATCTCACCATGGCGGCAGAAAAGGTCACGCCCGAGGCCATCAATTTCATGGCAAAATATGGAAGGGGATTGATCTGCCTTTCGTTAACGGATGAGAAGCTGAATGAACTCCGCCTTCCGATGATGGTCATAGATAATACCTCAAGATTCCAGACCGCCTTCACCGTTTCGATCGATGCCCAGAAGGGAGTGACCACCGGCATCTCAGCTGCAGACCGGGCGTGTACCGTTCTTACGGCGATTGATGATCAAACGAAACCTGAGGACTTGGTCACCCCTGGACACATTTTTCCGTTGCGGGCGAAGCAGGGCGGAGTCCTGGTCAGGACAGGCCAGACAGAAGGGTCTGTTGATCTCGCCAGGATGGCTGGTCTCAAGCCGGCTGGAGTAATCTGTGAGATCATGAATGAGGATGGGACGATGGCAAGGATGCCCGACCTCCGCATCTTTGCTCAGAAGCATGGTCTGAACATCATCACGATCGCGGATCTCATCAAATACCGTCTCCGAAAGGAGTCCCTGGTCCGCCGGATCACCACTGCCAAACTCCCTACCAAATATGGCGGACTCTTTACGGCCATCGCCTATGAAAACGACGTGGACCCCTTTCACCATATCGCTCTGCTCAAGGGAGAGATTGGTCCCGAGGATACGATTCTGGTAAGGGTTCACTCCCAATGCCTGACGGGTGACGTCTTCGGGTCGAAGCGCTGCGACTGTGAGGAACAACTCCACAATGCCATGGCGATGGTGGAAAAAGAAGGCAAAGGAGTCATCGTGTACATGAGGCAGGAGGGAAGGGGAATAGGGTTGGTCAACAAATTGAAAGCCTACTGCCTCCAGGATATGGGGAAGGATACGGTGGAAGCTAATGAAGCGTTGGGGTTTAAGGCGGATATGAGGGACTATGGGATTGGGGCGCAGATTCTGGTGGACCTGGGCCTCCACAAAATTCGCCTCATGACCAATAATCCCCGAAAGATTAAAGGCCTGGAAGGATATGGAATAGAGGTGGTCGAAAGGGTTCCGATCGAGACGACTCCCCATCAGGAAAACATCGAATATCTCAAAGCCAAAGCGAAGAAGATGGGCCACCTTCTCTCTTTTAAATCAGGAGAGTAAAGCCTCGCCTACAGGGCGGGGCTTTACCGATAGCCGAGACTTTCCAGTCTCGGCGAAAATGCCGTTGCCAGACAAGAATGTCCGGCCTATCGGGTTTTTGAAATCGCTGCATTCGTCCCCGCCAACAGAGCGGGGCATTCTGCAGCATTTTCGTAAATAAATTTCAGATTGCAGATTTCGGATTGCAGATTGAAATGATGAAATTCGAAATCGAAAGGAGAAAAACATGGCGAAAACCCTCGAAGGTAAATTGATAGCGAAGGGGCTGAAGTTCGGAATGGTCTTGAGCCGGTTCAATAATTTCATCGCCGAAAGACTTCTGGAGGGTGCCTTAGACGCTTTGAAGCGGACCGGGGCAGAAGAAGAGGATTGCGCAGTGGCTCGGGTTCCAGGTGCCTTTGAAATCCCTCTAGCCGCTAAGAAGATGCTGAAAACCGGACGATATGATGCCATCATCTGCCTGGGATGCGTGATCCGGGGGGCCACCCCTCACTTCGAGTATATTGCCACGGAAGTCACCAAGGGAATCGCCCACCTTTCTCTTGAGAGCGAAATCCCCATCTCCTTCGGAGTGTTGATTACCGATACCATTGAACAGGCCATTGAAAGGGCCGGCACCAAAGTGGGCAACAAGGGTTTTGATGCAGCCATGTCGGCCATTGAAATGGCCAACCTCATGAAAGAGATTGGAAAAGGAAAAGGGTAAACCCCGTTAGAAGACCTTTGGCCCTCTAACGGGAAGGCTCACACGGGGCATTAAACCCCGTGTTCGCTCCCATAAGGAAATTGCCTTCATCCCCGCTGCAAGCCCAGTTAGAAATAGGTTACCAAAGGGGACTCCTAGCTAACAAAGAAACATTTCTAACGGGGCAAGCAACGGGGCTTTCTAACGGGGTAAAGCCTGTTTTGGGGAAAAGAAGAAAATCGAGGGAGTCTGCCCTCCAGGTTCTTTATCAATTGGATATCACGAAGCAAGAGGGTCCGAAAGCCATCACTCAATGGGAGGCCCATTTTTCATCGAGTGAAGGGACCGATGAGTTTGCCGAGCGGATCGTCCTGGGCGTTCTCGACCATGCCCGGGAAATCGACCAACTGATCGAGCGATTTTCTGAAAACTGGCGTCTCGACCGGATCAACCTCGTCGATCGAAATATTCTCCGCATGGCTATCTTCGAACTCCTTTACTGCAACGAGATCCCTCCAAAGGTCACGTTGAATGAAGCGATCGATCTTGGAAAGAGATACGGATCTGAAGATTCAGGAAGTTTCATCAATGGCATCTTAGACCGCATCCAGAAGGAGGCGGTCCAGAAACCCACCCAACCGAAGCCCTCTGCAAAATAACATGAGGAATATCCAAATTCCAAACAACAAGCACCAAATAATGACCAAAATCTCAATGAACGAAATACTAATCCCTTCCCCCTACGCGGGAGAAGGGGAAGATAGCGGGTGTTTAGTTCATTGGAGATTTGGTGATTCGAATTTATTTGGGATTTGGAATTTGGTGCTTGGGATTTAACTGTATGGACATCATTCTCTCGATCGAAGACGTTGACCTTCAGGAATGTGAGCTTCTCGTGACCGGATTCTTTCAAGACGAGAGGCCCCTGAAGGGGACAGGCGGTCTGATCGACTGGAGACTGAACGGGATGTTATCCCACCTCCTGAAGGAAGGAAGAATGACCGGTGAGTGGCAGGAGACCACCCTGATTCCCTCCCATGGACGAGTGATCCCGCCATTGATCCTCCTTCTCGGCTTGGGGAAGGTTAGGGATTATAGTACGCTGCGTCTGCGCGATCTCTTTCCCCGTCTCTTCGAGACCCTGAGGAACCTAAAATCATCCAAGGTCTGCCTCTCTTTTCCCTCCAATGAAAAATATAATGTGGATTGCGGAAAATCTGCAGAGGTTCTCCTCGAGGGGATGTCGGATTGCTTCAACTCAGGGGTTTCCTCGGATGAAGATTGGGCGAACAAACTCCAACTTTTTTTCGTCGCGGAGGAGGAGAAATTTCCTGAAATTCTCTTAGGCGTTCAAACGGCACAATCGATCTTAAAAGATCGTCTGAAGATTAGAATATTTACCGCCTCCGAGAAAAGGTCGGGAGCAAGTCTTTGAAGATGAGTTTTTGGATCGACTTCTCAGAGAGGCCAATCCTGCTCACCGTTGGGAGGCCGTTATCTTTCCTCTAAAATATTGAAGCGTCCTTCTGAGGCCCTCCTCACGGCTCACTTTGGGCTCCCACCCTAAGATTCTTTTTGCCTTTGTGATATCGGGCTGTCTCACCTTCGGATCGTTCTGGGGCAAAGGATTGAAGACGATCCGGCTCTTACTTCCCGTCAATCGTACGATTTCTTTTGCAAAGTCCAGGATGGAGATTTCCTCAGGATTTCCCAGGTTCACCGGTTCGGCTTCATCGGAATTGAGGAGCTTCTTAATCCCATCGATCAAATCCTCCACATAACAGAAACTTCGGGTCTGGCCCCCATCGCCGTAGACGGTAATGTCCTCTCCCTTCAGTGCCTGAACCATGAAGTTGGGCAGGGCTCTCCCATCGTCGAGGCGCATGCGGGGACCATAGGTATTGAAGATCCTGGCAATTCGAGTTTCGACGCCATGCGTTCGGTGATAGGCCATGGTGATTGCCTCTGCAAACCGTTTGGCTTCATCATAGACCCCTCTCGGGACAACCGGATCTACATTTCCCGGGTAGGATTCGGATTGAGGGTGCTCCTTCGGGTCCCCGTAGACCTCAGAAGTCGAAGCCAGGAGGAACCGCGCTCCCTTCTCTTTTGCTAAACCGAGAGCCTTATGGGTTCCCAGGGAGCCTACCTTTAAAGTCTGGATCGGATAGTCTAAGTAGTCCTTGGGGCTGGCAAGGGAGGCGAAGTGGAGGATGTCATCAAGTTTTCCCTCCACATAGAGATATTCGGTCACGTCGTATTTGATGAATTTGAACCTCTTGTGTCCTAATAAATGGGTGACATTTTCGATATTCTCTTTTTTGATCAGATTATCCATGCAGATGACTTCGTAACCTAATTCGATAAAGTGATCGCAGAGGTGGGAGCCGAGGAAACCTGCCCCACCCGTTACCAACACCCTTTTCATTTCCATCCTCCCTTGGTCCCCTCCACCCCCTTTGGTAAGTCCGTCTAACCCCCCTTTTCTAAAGTCGTTACGACTCGAAACCGAGGAGGGAGAGGGGGGATTATTAAGCTTAACTTTTACCGCTTAGAATATTATTTATGCTATGGACAATTACCATAAGCTAAAGGAGTTGTAAACCCCCCAACACTTCCCTCCCCCTTTAGAGACTGTGTCGTAATGAGGGAAATGCCATGCTTGTCATTCTGAACGAAGTGAAGAATCTCATAGAATGAATAAGTTAGAAAACAGAGATTCTTCGGCTGACGCCTCAGAATGACATTACGACACAGTCTCTTACGGGGGAGGGTGCGGGTGGGGGTGAACGAAAAACGTTATTCCTGACTTGGCGCATTGGTTTTTTCTCCGCAACAGAGTTAAAGGTTCACCAATTTTATTTTGACAATTCCTATGAAATGGGGTAAATGAATAACCACAAATGCCAAATTTCAAATAACAAATGTCAAATGAAATCCAAATGACTGAATGAAAAAGATTTTAGTATTTTCTTTGATTCTTTCCGAACTTCAACTTTTGAACTTTGGCATTGCTTGTATTTTCATTTGAACTTTGGGCTTTGACATTTGACATTGCTTTCTAAAGAGGAGGATCCTTTATGGTTCAAAAGGTGGAAAAGATTTGGTTGGATGGGAAATTTGTCCCCTGGGATCAAGCCAATGTTCACGTCCTGACCCACACGCTCCATTACGGGTTGGCTGTCTTCGAAGGCATCCGATGTTACCTCTGCAACGATGGGAAGTCAGCGGTCTTCAGACTGAGGGAGCATATTGACCGTCTCTTCGATTCTGCACAGATTGGAGATATCAAAATCCCCTTTTCCAAAAAGGAAGTCTCAGAGGCCTGCAAGGAAACCCTTCGAGTGAACAAATTAAAAGAGGGCTATATCCGTCCAATCGTCTTCATTGGAGAAGGGGTCATGGGTGTCTACCCTGGAGATAATCCTATTCGCCTTGCTATCGCGACCTGGTCATGGGGAGCTTATCTTGGAGAAGGGGCCCTGGAAAAGGGGATCCGCGTCAAGGTCTCCTCCTATACACGCCACCATGTGAACGTCATGATGACCAAGGCAAAAATCTCCGGAAATTATGTCAACTCCGTTCTTGCTAAAAGAGAAGCCATGAAGATGGGTTATGATGAGGCTCTGATGCTCGATACGGAGGGTTACGTGTCAGAGGCGAGCGGAGAGAATATCTTTATGGTGAAAAACGGGGCCATGAAAACCACCCCTCTCACATCGATCCTCCCAGGGATTACAAGGGATTCAGTGATTCAGATTGCAAAGGGGAAGAATATCCCTTTGGTGGAGGATAGATTCACCCGTGATGAGATCTACACGGCTCATGAAGCTTTCTTCACTGGTACGGCGGCCGAGATCACCCCGATCCGGGAGATCGACGATCGAAAGATAGGGGAGGGAAAAGCGGGCCCGGTCACCAAGGAGCTTCAGGCAGCCTTCTTCGAAATCGTGAGAGGAAAAAACCCAGAATTTAGGGAGTGGCTGGACTATTTATAATCGTAAGGCGTTAGGCGCAAGTCGTGAGGTGAAATTCCCTAACGTCTTTTGACCACTCGCAACTCACTACTTACGACTTACGGAATTTAATGCATTTGATCGTCGATGGTTATAACCTCCTCCACGCAGACCGCACCCTTGTCCCATTAAATCCGATACAACTCCAAAGGGAACGCGATCGCCTCGTCGATCAGCTCTCCGCTTATCGCAGCTTAAGGCAAATGGAAATCACAGTGGTTTTCGACGGATGGCAAGGGGGCTGGTCTACGGAAAAAAGGGAGAGGAAGAAGGGGATCGACTTGGTCTTCTCGAAACTGGGAGAAAAGGCGGATGAAGTGATCAAGCGACTGGCGAGAGAGAAAGGGGCAGGGGCTACGGTCGTCACTTCGGACCGCGAGATCTCCAGATATGCCGAGAGGATGGCTGTTGCGGTTATTCCATCCGATCAATTTAGAGAAAAGATAGAGAACACCTTGATGAAAGGGGAGAAAGATTTCCAAGATGAAGAGGAAAGAAGCGGGGAGAAGAAAAAAGGCCCGTCCCGAATGCTTTCCAAGAAAGAGAAAAGAATGCGTTCCGCTCTCAAAAAACTTTAGCCATCGTCCGCCATCCGCTAATTGCTATCTGCCATTGGCCAGCTATGATTTCCACTTATTTTCCATCCCCTGAAGAAGTCTGACGATATTCTCCTGATGACGGTAGAGGATCAGGGCAGCCATGATGACACTCACAATAAAGTAGGCCTGCGAATCACTCCTGAAAAAAGCAATCAAAATTGGAATAGTTGTGGCACAACAGATTGACCCCAGAGAGATATACCTCCATCTCCATACAATTCCCACAAAGAGAAGAACTTCAATAAGCACTGAAGTGGTCGATATGATAAGATAGACACCCAAAGCAGTCGCAACTCCTTTCCCACCTTTAAATCCAAGAAAAATTGGGAAGATATGACCGAGAAAAGAACTCAGACCCGCAATCGCAATCCACAGATCAGGAAGGCCCAACCAACTGGCAATCACTATCGGAATCATTCCCTTTAATATATCCCCTACCAATGTCAAAATACCCAATCCCTTTCCGGCCGTCCGGAAGATATTGGTCGCTCCGATATTTCCGCTGCCCGTTTTTCTCGGATCGACTTTAGAAAAGAATTTAGCAAGAAGGAGGCCCGTGGGAACCGAACCTAAAAGGTAACCGAATAGGGCAATAAAGAGTCCAATGGGCATGATCAAACCTCCTCCCTACAATGATACGGTTGCTCTTCTCCTCCAGTTTACGAAAAAAATTCCAAGGGAAACCATCGGCAGGCCTACCATCAACGAAAGGGTTAATTCCTCGTTGAGGAAGAGAATGCCAAAGAGGACCCCGAAGATGGGAGTAAAGAAGGTGAAGGCCGACAGTCTGCTTACGGAATATTCATGAATCAGTTTGAACCAGAGGAAGTAACTCACAAAGGCCACGATAAACGATTGGTAGATAAGGGAGGTAGCGATCGATGCATCAAAATGGGTAACCCATCTGGGCTCAAGGATAAGGCTCACCACCAGGAGGATGGGAATAGAAAAGAAGAGTTGATAAAGAAAAGTATTGATGGGATGAACTTTCTCTGCCATGAATTTTTTGATGTAGAGCGTTGTCGCTCCCCACAGGAAGGCGGCCATAATCTCCAAAAGATCTCCAAAGACCATCGTGCTTCTGGCGTTTTTCGGTCTCCCTCCGAAAACGATAACGATGCCCGCAAAAGCCAGAATCAAGCCTGTGATCTTAGGAAAGCTCAACCGATCTCCTTTGAGAAAGAAATGGGCTCCCACCGCAACAACGAAAGGGCTCAGGTAGACAAAGACAACGGACCGGGCCGCATCGGTGTAGAGCATTCCAAAATAGATACAGGCAAATTCCAGCCCGAACAAAAGGCCCACCATGAATCCATGGAAGAGCCTGATGTCCGTATGAAATAACGTCTCCTTTTTCTTGATACAGTAGAGCACCCCGCAAATGGTGGCAATCACTGATCTGAGGGTAGCGGCAAACACTGGAGAGATCCCTTGGTTCGAATATTTGACGGCGGCATAGTTAAGACCCCAGAGGAGGGTCAGGATGAGAAGAATGACGACAGCCTTGAGGTCTAAGTAATCTTTGCTCTCTTGAGGAGACATCTGTGTTCCTAGGAATCTCGAACACTCTTTATTTACCCAAAATAATCAATTTTAGCAATAAAATTTGTGAAAGGATTACAAAAGATGTTAATCTCTTCTTCCGGAGGGGATCTCTAACCGGCCATCCACCTCCTCCAAGTCGAACCACCACTTCTTTTCTCGATTAGGTTTTCCATATCCGAAAAGATCGTCTGTCCACGCGGAGATTCCTCGGGCTAGAGACGAATGTCTGACCACCCAGCTGACAGCGCGATGAAGCGGTGTATAAGGTTTATTCCAGGGACAAACCTTGACACAGGTGCCACATCCTGACCCTTTCTTATTTCCCACCCGCATCGAGGTACATTTTTCCACATCGCTTGGCCATCGTTCGTATCCGTTGACCATAATCTTATCGCCAAAACTGAGGGCCCCGGATGGGCATTCCCTGGCACACTTTTTACATTTGGAGCAAAAATCCTGCAAACCAAAATCAATGGGTTTATCCACCCCAAGAGGTAAATCCGTCGTAACGACCGCCGCCTTGAATCGAGGGCCGAGAAAAGGATGAAGGACGCAATCACCAATTCGACATATCTCCCCGAGGCCAGCCCAGAGGAGGATGGGAGGAACGACGACCTGATAATTCCTCGCATGGTGGGCTCTCGCCGGGTATCCGAGTCTGCGGACGTACTCCGCAATGATACTTCTTAAGGGCGGACGCGGTCGGGATCTGCAAATTGCCTCCCTATGCTGTTTATACAAATAGTTTCCCAAACGGTGAACCCATAGAACTCAATCATCAATATGCGATCGGAATTCTTATCGATCAGGACTGGAGGACAGCAGAAGCTTTTGATGGCCATGACTGGATCAGCAACGCCATGAGTTTCTTAGGCTACTCCACTTCCGGTTTCATTGCCAGTAGGCCAGCTCCTTGATGTGTCGCGATAACTGTTCCGGATCTTCAGGAACAGGGGCCTTCTGCTTTGCCACGACTCCATCGACCACATCCCTCAAATAGGCCGTCATCCAGGAGAGCGCACCGGAGATCGGATGTTTGGGGACGAATCGCGTCCTTTCTCTTTGGAGAACTGTCCCATAATCGCCTCGAGATGCTTTATTAAAACCACTCTCCCGCTCATCCACTCTTTGAACTTGCTCGTCGAGTATCTTCGTTGTCGGCCGTTCGGTTCTCTTCAAAGCATGAACTGGAAAAGGCTCAAACTCCCTTATATGATAACCACTCATCATTTCCTCCTTCCTATGAATGAATCTGGCATTTTCAAATACTACCATTCATAAAAGGTGTCAATCACTTTCTTGACCGGCGCGTGCCCTGCAAGCCCCGTCCTTCAGAAAGGGGCTAAGGGGCACAATGCAAAAGGAAACTACCTTACCGGGAAGCTCCGCCCATTAGGGCGGGGAGCTTCACTATTTTCTCAATTATCATGAGGCACGAAAGATGAGGAGAAGCTGATGAATGAGGAAGAACCAGATTTTGACATGAGTACCTCCTAAGTGTATAATCCAACCTGTATGGTTCAATCGGTTGACAAGCTCGTTATGACGCAGCAGGACTGTGAGGGCATGGAATTTGTCCTGGAGAAGGCCAACCTGACCCTCGGCCGGGCGACCATCAATGAGATTGTTCTTCTCCATGATTCGAAAGTGTCGCGTCACCATGCCAGGATCGATAAGAAGGAAGCAGGGTTTACAATTGTGGATCTCGGTTCCACGAACGGAACCTACGTGAACGGCAAACGAGTGGCTTCCTCAGCTCTCGCCCCGGGCGATGTCATCAAATTGGGGGACACGGTCTTCCGATTTGAAAGTGGACTGCCCCAGATTGAGCCTGATGTCATTCCCCTCGATTCGGAAGAAGACCTGGAGAAGACATTATGCCGGACAACCCTCTCGATGACATTGAAAGACACCGAGGTGCCCCGATTTGCGGTTCATACCCCGGGCAAGACATGGGAAGTCTCTATGACCGGCGAGGCCCTTACGATTGGCCGTCATCCCCAGAGCGATATTGCACTGCATCAACCCATGGTTTCACGCCATCATGCCCGGATTGAAAAGCGCGGTGAGACATTCATCATCCGAGACCTCGGTAGCACCAATGGAACATTTGTAGGTGGCAAGCGAATCGAGGAACATACCCTGCAGGATTGCGATACGATCCTCATCGGAAATGCGCGCATCGTTTTCAAGCACAAGTTTTCTTCCGAGGATCTTACGCTGACAGATCTTCCCAAGCAGACCAAGAAGATGGAACGCCACCCCGTGGTATTCGTTCCGGGCCTTACAGGGTCTGAACTCTGGAGAGGGAGTGAACGGGTCTGGCCCAATCCCAGATTGTTTTTTACCCAGCCCCAGCAGCTTCGCCTCTCAGAAAACAATCCCCTTGAAGCACGCGCTGTGGTGGGCGAGGTGGTCATTGTTCCTAATCTGATCAAGCTGGACCGGTACAGTCGTTTGAGCGATTATCTGGAGGAAAGTCTGGAGTATGAGCGCGGGAAGGATCTCTTCGAATTTCCCTATGACTGGAGACAGGACTGCCGTCTGGCCGCAAAGCAACTGGCCAAAGCAATCGACTCCTGGAAGATGTCACCTCCCGTGGTCATCATTGCTCACAGCATGGGGTCTCTGGTCAGCCGTTACTACGTGGAACGCCTGGGGGGCAAGAAAAAGGTAAGTCGTATGATTTTCCTGGGAGGACCGCACTATGGTGCTCCCTCAGCCTTGATGACCCTTCTCTTCGGACCTAAACTGCTTCCCTTTGGCTTGCTCGGCGAGCGACTCCGTGAAGTGATTTCTACCTTTCCGTCGATGTATCAACTGCTACCTATCTACCCGTGTGCGGAGGATCAAAAGAAGCAATCGATTGACTTGCTCTCCGATGAGACATGGCTCCTCGAGGAGCAAAGACCGCTGTTAAGAACGGCCCGTGAATTCAGGAAGGAACTCGGAACGCACTGTGGTGTTCCTTCCATCTCTATCTTCGGCTATGGAATCAAGACGGTCACAAGAGTTAAGGTGAAACGGAATCCACAGGGACGCTGGCAGAATGTGGATTTTAATGTGGAAGAGGGTGGGGATGCCACCGTTCCCGAACAGAGCGCAATCGTAGAAGGGTCTGAGATCCATCCGGTTCAGCAGGCTCATGGGTCACTCTATGTGGATCGAGATGTAAAGAAACGACTGAAAGTGGAGTTGACTCGTCCTTAAAAAGAATAGAGACCAGGTCATTATCAAAGTCACCATACACCTTTTCAATCTCAGGTCTTAAATCGCATGTCTGGTCCCGCCGCCAATCATCGCAACCCAATGCAGGTTGGCCCCAGACTAATACCGAGAAGAGGAGTGTGATGCTCTTTATAACGGCTTTTTTGAAAAGGATTTCCCTCATATCATTTCTCTCCTTCTATCTTTTTTCCGCCAAAAGAATGCCGTCTTTTTCGTCAAAAAATATCCCCTCAAGATGATTGAAGGCTTGCTTCATCTTGAGCTCCATTTTGTGCCGTGTTGAAGATTCGTTTCTTGGCGATGGGGGGACGATTCTGTATCCTTTCCCCTTGAAATGCTCGAATGGACTTTGCAATTATCTTGCCATTCAAAGGGGTTTTCTATGGGTGCTTAATACATTAAAATCAATAATCTTTCCTTAATAAATAAAACTTTTCCAGGACCGTTGAGCAAAAAATGGGGCAAGAATTGTTACTTCCTTGCCAAAATGTCCATTGTGAAGCTCCCCGCCTACAGGGTGGAGCTTCCCGGAAAGGAAATTTCATTCTGATTGTGCCCCTTCCTGCCTGCCGGCAGGCAGGGACCCTGCCTATCCCGCTGAGACGGGACGGGGCACTTGCCGGCCAAACAGTTATATCCTTTCTCGGTTTCTGTCCCGCTCCCCCACTATCCAGTTGACTTTTCCATGCGGCAGTCATATACTCCCACTAAAATTTAGACCTTCCGCTTTTTCTAGGTTGACATAAGAAGCTGGCTCGTAACCCTTTTTTGAGAGACTCATGAGGAGTTGAAAGTAGAGCGGAGTCCTGAGCCACATAGGGTACAGGGCAACGCCCTAAGCCTGACAGGTTCAGGGGTGAGGATGACAAGCAAATGCTTATTTATGAATTTTATTGCCGAGATGAAATGGGGAGAGATCTTTTTATCGGGATATTGAAAGAGAGGAGAAAAGATACCGAAAGAATTACTGAAGAATCCATATTAAATTGGGGGAAAAAAGTCATTGGTCAAAATGGAGAAGTTGGGGATATTTATTTCTATACCAGTGAAATAGATGAAGCATAAATTGAATTATTTGATCTGATGAAAATCAACCCATTCGACTCCCCGGTCTGATCCTTCGACTGCGCTCAGGACAAGCACCCGGGGTATGCTCAGCCTGCCTGCCGGTAGGCAGGGGTTGATACTGAGCGGCGCTTTTTGCCCCGATTTAAGAATCGGGGTTTGGCGCCGTTGAATGTATCAAGCGCATTGAAAGAAAAAGAAGAGGGCAAAGAAAATAATGGCGCCTCAGCTGCTCGGAACAGGACGGTTAAAGAAACGTATTGCAAAAATTAAAAAAAGAAAGGTGGGCTTTTATTGACGATTTAAAAGGATCTGATTTTAAGCCAAAGGGCTGAATGCTGAAAACAGAAAAAGGGGCAGGTACCTTTTCAAGAGTTGCCTGCCCTTTTTTTTGACAAATGGGGGGTAGGGGCGACTTTAGTCGCCTTAAATAGGGAGGCTAAAGCCTCCCCTACCCATGGATAGATAGCCGAGACTTTCCAGTCTCGGCGAAAATGCGGTTGCCGGACTTGATTACATTCAACGGAATCGCCCCTCACCCCATCCCTCTCCCCGGTGGGGAGAGGGATGGGTGAGGGGGGCTCATGCTGAAGAACCAAATGCGTTTCTTTTAGTAATTGACGAAACACAAGATAGACTCTATCATTGGAAAAATTGTGAAGCTCCCCGGCAAAAATCCGGGGAGCTTCAATCCCTACGAGAAAAAACTGGAAGCGCTATGATGGATCGTAAAGAGAAAATGATTGTTGCACTGACGGGATGCTCTCATGCCCTCACTCACGGGAACATGGTTATCTTTCCAGCGGTCCTCCTTCTTCTACAGAAGGAGTTTTCCTTGGGATATCTGGAGCTCGGGGTGATTGGAAATGTCATGACCCTTGCTTATGGATTGGGAGCCCTCCCTGGCGGAATAATTTACAACTACCTAGGTCCCAGGAAGCTCTATCTGTTCTGCTTCTTGGGGTGCTGCCTGTCGTTAATCCTGGTGGCCTTCTCTCCCACCCTGATCCTTTTCACCGCAGGACTGGCGCTGCTCGGTGCCTTTGGCAGCATTTATCATCCATGGGTCAACTCACTGATCACTTCCACAGTACGGGAATATGGACGGGCCCTTGGAATTCACGGGTCGGCAGGGAACATCGGGCTGGCGGTGACTCCTTTTATTGTGGGGCTGATTGCCTCCTCTCTTGGTTGGCGACCTGCCTGCCTCCTCTTTGCTCTCCCGGGGGTTGCTCTCGTCCTCTGGTCTTTTTTCGTTAACATGTCCCCGAGAGAAGAGATGAAAAAAGATGAAGCCTCCCATGGAAAAAGACCTGTTGCAGGGATGATGAAGAGCTATTTCTCCTTACCCTTGATCCTCCTCTACCTTGCCAACATGATGCACAGTTTTTCTTTCACTGGGTCGCTCACCTTCCTTCCAGCCTACATGGCCAAACGGACTTCATTTCAAATCTTTTCTCTGGATAGCGTGGCTCTGGGCGGAATGTTGTCTGCCATCGTTCTTTCGATGGGGGTTTTCGGGCAGTACGGTGGAGGCGTCTTGTCGCAGAGACCCAATTTAGAAAAGAAGTTTCTCGCCATTTCCATCGTTGCCTTTCCATTCATATTTGCCATGTCCTTCACAACCGACCTTTTGCTCCTCATCCTGGCCCTCATCTTTTTCTTCTTCAATTTCTTTCTCCAGCCCATGAACAATACGCTCTTGGCCCAATACACGCCAGGGGAGATGAGAGGGACAGCCTTCGGCATTTTTTTCTTCGTGGCTTTCGTGTTCGGTTCTTTAGCCTCAAGCTTCTCAGGGTTCGTTGCTCAGCATTTTGGATTGCAGTGGGTCTTTATGGGGCTAAGCAGCAGTGCCTTTTTTCTCATCTTCATCGCCCTCTTTATTCTGAAGATGAAGCGCCGCAGCCATGGTCCGTAATCACCTGTCTAACGTTTGGGCGGGGCGACATCCCGAGCAAGCGACAGAACCGCCGGGGTGAAGAAGTCGGAACCGAGATCCACCCGAACCTCAGGACACCCATTCTGTTCTAAATCAAAAGGATAAGGGGCGGTGGAAGAAACGAAAGATCACCTGTTGAGCGAGAGCTCAAAAGGCTGGTCATTGAGCAACAGGAGGACATGGTCAGGATGGATCTCTACCACCTTCACTCCATCAAAGACGTACCCCTCCGTGGTGACCATGCCATTGATCACGGCAAAACGCTTCGAAGGTTCCTCAGACCAGACGATGCCAGACAATTTTAGCGATTCAGGGGTGACGGCAGATCTTCTTGGTGTCTCTTCAGAAGGTTTTCTCACATCTCCCGGAACAACGGGTGCCTCTTTTGAGATAACCTCCGAACTTATTTTTTCCTCACTCGGTGAGAGGGGAGGGATTTTGACTTCAACAGGCTGCTTTTTACTTTCCATAGGTTTTTTAATCTCTGTGGGCTTTTCAGTTTCGACTGGCCTTTTGGTTTCAATAGGGGGTTGCATTTTCCCAGGGTCCCGGATGATTACGTCTCGGGCGTCACGGACTGGTTCATGGGAAAGGGGAGTTGGGGTAACCTGCAGACTTGATGCAGCCGGGTTGATAGCCGCAGAAGGGGGTGTTTTCGATATCACGGCATAGGTGATGGCAGCAGTGGCGACAGCCGTAAGGAAGACAGCAGTGAAATAGATCCACACTCTTTTCCTGGGAGGGGGCAGATAGGGTCTGAGAATCTCGGCAGCGATATTGACCGCTCCGTTCCGGCGGGATGACTCTTCCCGATCGAGTTTCTTTAACGCATCGAGTATCAGGCTCATCTTGGCCCTGCAACAAGTTTGGGGACTTTGAAACGATCGATAGAGCGATACAAGACCATCAGCGTCTGGCCCCCGACGATCCCGTCCTCTTCGATTCCTCTTGACAACTGGAACGCTTTAACCGCTGATAGGGTTTCACCATCATAAACACCTGTCAAAGCTTTACTGTAAATTCCTGCCTCTTTGAGAAGACCCTGAAGTTGTTTGATGTGGGCCCCCTTTGCCCCCGGCAATATCGGTGACCCATTCATCAGGAGATTCAAGGGGTCTTTCCAGAGGAGAAAGCCTCGACCGGACCAGTGGCTTTCGATCTCGCTGAACGAAAGGGACTTCCTACTTGCAAGCGAGGGGACGACGAGGAGTTGTTCGTTCTCCATCCCTACTAACGAAATGAAGCGTTTTCCAGGCATGCCCGGCATGCTCAGTTCGAGTGCTACCGGATAATCGATGCGAAGCAGGGCACCCAGATTTCCAGAAAATCGGTACAGGTGGAGCTTCCGGTCCTGAGCCGCACGCTCCATTTCATTCAACTGGGCCATACGGTTGCCTTCGGGGATGGGGGAAACATTCCAGAACTCAGCCAGAGTATTAAAAGCCCTGCGGGCACTTTCTTCTTCCGGGACTTTCCCGAGTTCAGCAGTCATGGAACGGGAGAGTTCTTCGCCCGTGATCACAGTCTCTTTTGGGGGCTGCTCCACTGTTACCTCGATGGGCTGAGAAACAATGAACCGCTCGATGAAGTCAGGCCGCAGGAAATAAATGACCCCCGCAGCCAGGGCCACGAGTACGACAAAGGTCGGGATTAAAATCAGGGCTCGCCTCCAGGCATAGGAACCCGATCGCCATCCCATGTCTTTAATCCCAGCTGACGCGATGCGGGTGGTCACCTTTGCCTTATCTCTTGTATAACCCGCCAGGAGCGCCCTGTCGCACGCCGCGTTGATAAGCCTCGGAAGTCCCCGTGAATATCTGTAGATTCGCCTCAGTGACCTCTTGGAAAAGAGGCTTCCACCTTTTCCTCCTGCTACTTCGAGCCGGTGGTTGATGTAATGGACAGTGTCCTGGAAATCCATGGGTTGCAGATGGTATCGCACGGTGATCCTCTGGGCAAGCTGCCGCATCCCCTTCTTCTTCAGAATCTTGACCAGCTCGGGCTGGCCCGACAGGACGATCTGTATGAGCTTCTCCGTGTCCGTCTCTAAGTTCGAGATCAGACGCACTTCCTCAAGCACCGGCGCTTCCAGATCTTGCGCCTCATCGATCACGAGGACGACCGTGCGTCCCTCGGCATTCTGCTTGAGAAGGAACAAGTTGAGGGCATCGAGGGCGCTCAGGTGATTGGAGGTGTCCGTTGGAACACCTAATTCCCGGGCGATGGTTTGGAGAAGCTCGGTCGGGGAAAGAGAGGGATTGAAAATCAAGGCCGTACAGTAATGATCTGCATCAAGCTGGCTGAGGAGTGAACGTAACACCGTTGTTTTCCCGGTGCCCACTTCTCCTGTGAGGGCAATGAATCCTACACGGTTGTTAATGCCGTACAGAAGGTGTGCAAAGGCTTCCCTATGGTTCTTGCTGAGAAAGATAAACCGGGGGTCAGGGGTCAGGCTAAAAGGTTTTTCTCGGAAGCCATGAAAGTCGAGGTACATTTGAAGCTACCTCTTGAGAGCTTCGGAAAACCATTAGAGCTCTCTTTCTGTGTAATCGATCCCTCATCCCTGCCTACTGGCCCCGGTCCCGACCGAGGGCGGGGCAGGCAGGTATGTAATCACAGATTTCTTCGTAAGAATGGAAAATGGTCGGGGAGAGGAGATTTGAACTCCCGACTTCTTGGTCCCGAACCAAGCGCGCTACCAGGCTGCGCTACTCCCCGAATGCTAATAACCCTTAAAGCACCAGACGCCCGTTGTAAAGAGATTAATCAATACGAATGCATTAAATCTCATTACATTCAACGGAATCGCCCCTCACCCTCCCCTCTCCCCAGCGGGGAGAGGGATGGGGTGAGGGGGCCGCATATCAAAGAAATCAATACGTTTGTGTTATTAAGATACAAAAAATAATCCAAAATGTCCAGCTTCTTAACTGAGAGCTCTGAAAAAACTACTTTTTGTTCTCTGATTACGCAGATGTCAAAAAGTGATTCCACAGATTTTTCTCCATTTTTTAATCCCTTTGTAATCCGTGTAATCGCTTCATAATCGGTGTAATCAGAGATTTCTGCTCTTTTTCAGAAATCTCCAACTCAAGAAAGACAGGTTGACAACCTTTTCAAAGGTAGGTTAATAATCTTTAGCGAGAGCTTTGAAAAAAGACTTTTCGCTCTCTAATTACACAGATTTGAAAAACGATTCCACAGATTTCTCTTTATTTTTCGATGCATTTATAATCCTTGTAATCGCTTCATAATCCGTGTAATCAGGGATTTCTGGACTTTTTCAGAAATACCTCAAAACCAAAGGGGAAAACGATGAAGATCGAATTGATCAAGGCGAGAGACCTGCCGGATGCTTGGTTTCAATGTGTCTATCATATTTTTGAGAAGGGGTACGAATATACGATTGATCGCGGAAGTTTCAAAGGCCAAAAAAGGTTCGAATATGATTATATCGTGATCCATATTACCCATCCTGGAACACGGCCTCTCATCCCCGACATCCCCCCTGGATGTAGCGTCCCACCCCCAACCTCCATGGAATATGTGGAACAATATCTCGAAAAACTCATCACCTCGCGAAAGGCACCTCTTGAAACCTACACCTATGGAGAAGACCTGGAAAAACAAATCGATGAAGTGATCAATATGTATAAGGAGGAAGGACCCAACACCAACCAGGCTTATATGGCCGTAGGCAACGCCGCTTCCATTTTTCTTCAGGATCCCCAGTGTCTCCGGGGCATTGATACCCGGATCCGTCACGGGAAGCTCCATTTCATGCCATACTTTCGTTCATGGGATTTGTGGGCGGGATTCCCGTCTAATCTCGCTGGCCTCCAACTGCTGAAAGAATATATGGCCAAAGAGATTGGTGTGGAGGATGGAGAGATCATTGCTTCCAGCAAAGGACTCCATATCTATGATTATTGCTGGGATCTTGCAAAAGCAAGAACAGGCCGAAAGGTGTGATTTATTGGTCTCCCCAAGGGTTCAATTCCCTTGAGTTTGGAATTTGTTTGGATATTGACCTGCCTGCCCCGCCCTCGGTCGGGACCTGGGCCGGTAGACAGGGATTTGGATCTTGGAATTTGATTTATGCCGTTATGATTCGCTACGCTTCTCGTTGCCTCTCCACGAAGGCGTAAGCACTATGGTTATGGATCGACTCGAAATTTTCTGACTCGACCGTAAACCATGTTATGTTTGGATCTTTTTTGAGCTTCTTGGCGACTTCCCTGACCACATCCTCGACAAACATCGGGTTCTCGTAGGCCTTTTCCGTAACAAATTTTTCGTCGGGTCTCTTTAAAATCGAATAGAGATCACAGGAAGCGCAATCCTCCACGAGCTGAATGATGTCTTCGATCCAGATGAACTTTTTAAATCGGAGGTTCACTGTCACTACCGACCTCTGGTTGTGGGCCCCGAATTGGCTGATTTCCTTGGAACAGGGGCATACCGTGGTAACCGGGACAGTGATTCCCACATAAAAGTCTTCGTTCTCGTTGCTCGAACCACAGAATCGGCAAATATACTCCATCAGGCTCTTCGACTTGGTGACCGGAGCTTCTTTTTCAATGAAGTAGGGAAACTCGACCTCGAGATGGGCTGTTTTGGCTCTCAATTTGCCTTTCATCTCCATCAAGATTTTTGATAGGTTTTTAATAGCAATATCCCCTTTATGTTTATTCAGAATCTCCACAAACCGGCTCATATGGGTGCCTTTGAAGCGATGGGGAAGGCCCACATACATATTCACGCTGGCGACTGTGTGCTGAACCCCTTTGGCCTTATCCAAGACCGTGACCGGGTAGCGGATATTCTTCACCCCAACTTTGTTGATCTCAATTCTCCGATGATCTCGTTGACTTTGGATGTCGTTCATTGTTATCTCCCGGAATAGGTGGCGCTGGAAGTCTCTGACTCCCATGCGGTCACCTCTTTAAGGACTGCAGGATGCCCCTTCAACTCCGCCTTCAATCGATCAAAGATATATTTGGCAATATTTTCGGATGAAGGTTCTCTCTTAGAAAAATAAGGGAGATCATTGAGAAAGGTGTGATCCAGGCTTTTCAATATCTTTTCCACCTTCTTCTTCAAGAGTTGAAAATCGATGACGATGCCTTTTTTATTCAATTGACGGGCGGCTACGGAAACCTCCACCTTCCAGTTGTGACCATGGAGTTCTTCACATTTCCCATGGAGGTAGCGCAATCGATGGGCACCGGAGAAGTGCGATAAAACGGTAATCTTGTACATCTCGGGTTTCCTTTCTACCTGAACAAGGCCATTCAGTCCACCAGGATGATCCGAACATCCATCACATTGGTATGGGTAGGGCCGGTGATTAACAGGTCTCCCAGTCTTTGAAAAAAGGAATAGGAATCGTTGTTCTCGAGATGGGCTTTTGGATTCAATCCCATCGCTCCTGCCCTTTCGACGGTCGTATGATCAGCGATGGCACCCGCGGCATCGGTGGGGCCATCCGTTCCATCCGTTCCTCCGCTTAAAAGGACGATCTTATCAAAACCCTGGATCTCCAAAGCGGCTGCCAAGGCGAATTCCTGGTTTCTCCCTCCAAGGCCATTGCCCTTGATCGTGACGGTCGTTTCTCCACCGGAGATGATACAAGCAGGTCTTGGAAGAGGGTGACCGCTTGAGAGCACTTCTTTAGCAATGGCAGAATGGAACCGGGCTGCCTCTCTTGTATCTCCGACAATGGCTGAGGAGAGGATTACGGTATGAAGACCAAGGGAGGAGGCTTCGCGCTCTGCAGAACGGAGGGCGAGGATGTTTGATCCGATGATCATATTATGGGCTTTTTCAAAAACGGGCTCACCGGGTTTGGGGGTTTCCTGGACCTTTCCTTCTCTCCCCATGGAGAGATGTTTTTGAATGGAAGGGGCAACTCTATGGATCAGATCAAACTTTTTCAAGATCTCCCATGCATCTTCATAAGTCGAACTATCCGGAACCGTGGGTCCAGACCCGATCACATCGAGTGGGTCTCCTACCACATCGGAGAGGATGAATCCGATGACCGTAGAGGGATAGGCCCACCGAGCCAGCCAGCCACCTTTCATCTGTGAGATATGCTTTCGGATTGTGTTGATCTCTCCAATATCTGCTCCACAATCGAGGAGGAGTTGGGTGACCTGTTGTTTCTCTTCAAGGGTGATCCCATCCACAGGGAGTGGAAGAAGGGCTGAACCTCCGCCCGATAGAAGAAAAATGACCAAATCTCCGGGACCCGATGCTTTGAGCAAGCTCTGGATCTTCTTTGCTCCTTCGAAACCTTCCTGGTCCGGAATCGGGTGGCCCGCTTCGATGATGGTGGTCTTCTTGAGAGGAAGGGTGTGGCCATATTTGGCGGTGATGATTCCTTGGGTAATCCGATCCCCAAAGATTTGTTCAATGGCTGAGGCCATTGATGCAGAAGCCTTTCCCGCTCCAGTCAGAAATATATTCTTGAATCCATCGAGACGAAACGCTTTTTCTGACCCCTCTTCGGTCTTGATGAGAAGCTGATTCCCTTGAATTCGAACCGTATCTTTCAGTTTTTGGGCAGGATCGACAGCGGAAACCGCTTTCGAAAACATTTGCTTTACCATTCCCCTCATCTCTTCCAAAGAGAATCTTCCCAAGATGAACTCCTTGACTCGTAGATGAATCTTATAACCAAAAAACCCCTTAGTCAATCCTTCGGTTTTGCACTTTTCCTCCTTTCTGTTATATTATTATTATCTAATTGGCCCTCGACAGGAACCCTTTCACCATGAGGCTTCCATTCCGATATATTCTCACTGTTTCTGAACTCACCCGGGAGATCAAAGATATCCTGGAAATGCAATTTGCCGACATTTTGGTCGAGGGTGAGATCTCAAATCTTAAAGTTCCTCCCTCCGGACATATCTACTTCACCCTGAAAGACGATCTCAGTCAGATCCGGGTCGTCTTGTTCAAGAATCAAGCCCGGAGCCTGCGGTTTTCTCCAGAGGACGGGCTTCATGTCATCTGCCGAGGGAGGGTGAGTCTCTACGAAAAGAGGGGCGAGTATCAACTTATTCTGGAGGAGATGGAACCGAAAGGCATTGGAGCCCTCCAGCTCGCTTTTCTCCAATTGAAGGAGCGGCTCGAAAAGGAGGGGTTCTTCGATGCCTCCCGCAAAAGACCGATCCCAATGGTTCCTCAAAAGATAGGAATCGTCACCTCTCCTACAGGAGCGGTGATCAGAGACATGCTTCAAATCATCGAACGAAGGTTCGAGAATGTGCATCTCCTCCTCTACCCGGTGCGAGTTCAAGGGGAGGGTGCGGCTTCTGAGATCGCCAAGGGAATTGAGTACTTCAATGAACAGATGGAGGTGGATGTCATCATCGTGGCCAGGGGAGGAGGCTCCTTAGAGGACCTCTGGGCCTTCAACGAGGAGGAAGTGGCCAGAGCCATTTTCTATTCAC
>Ga0315282_10002200_pt1 | contig 36282 bp, 33 predicted proteins | sample YL17G07_20_MG_FD_203693 | JGI IMG/M metagenome (GOLD analysis project Ga0315282, IMG submission 203693) | Sediment microbial communities from Yellowstone Lake, YNP, Wyoming, USA - YL17G07_20 | ecosystem: Environmental > Aquatic > Freshwater > Lake > Sediment | place: USA: Wyoming | collected...
CCTGATTTTGTGCTTAGACTTTTTGTCTCTTGCTAACCTAATAAATCTTGCTATTTTTTGCCTTGACATATTACCGCACTTTCAGTTGCTCAGGATGACCCTGAGCGGAGTCGAATGGGTCATGCTTGATATTTTCGTTTGCCTGCGCTACCAGAAAAAGCACTGCCATCCTGACTGCGATGCCGTTAGTCACCTGCTCCAGGATCACGGAGTTAGCTCCGTCTGCGACCTCGCTGGACATCTCAATACCGCGGTTAATCGGGCCAGGGTGCATAATGATTACATCCTTCTTAGCTTTTTCCAGGCGCTCTCGAGTTATACCGAAATTCTTAAAGTATTCCAGCTGGCGCGGAAAGGCATTTTCTTCATCCCGCTCAAACTGCATCCTTAAGATATTCAGCGCATCGGCATTTTTTAGCGCCTCGTCTATATTGCTTGTTACCCTGACCCCTGCCTGTTCAATACCTAGCGGTATGAGCATGGCCGGCGCGCATACGGTAACCTGAGCGCCCAACTTGGTCAGTCCCCAGATATTGGAGCGCGCTACCCGCGAATGCGCTATATCGCCTACTATGCTTACTTTTAACCCCTCAAGAGGCCCTAATTTTTCCTTCAGGGTAAAGATATCCAGCAGTGCCTGGGTGGGGTGCTCATGCCAGCCGTCCCCGGCATTCACTACGCTGGCGCGGACATTACGCGCCAGCATTGCCGCTGCCCCGGAATAATTATGGCGCATTACGATAATATCCACCTTAAGCGCCTCTATATTCCTGCCGGTATCAATCAGCGTCTCGCCTTTCTTTACGCTGGAGGTCTCTGTGGCTATGTTAATCACATCCGCGGATAGCCTTTTTGCCGCTACCTCAAAGGAAACGCGCGTGCGGGTGGAGGGTTCATAAAACAAATTCACCACGGTCTTCCCGCGCAAGGCCGGGACTTTTTTTATCTCGCGGGTAGAAATCTCTTTAAATGACTCTGCCGTGGTTAAAATGAGCTCTATCTCTTCTTTGCTTAATTCCTCTAAGCCCAGCAAGTCTTTACGGCTCCACTGCATTTTATTGCTCCACGATTACGACTTCATCAACGTTGTCGGCTTCCTCCAGGCGCACCTGGATAGTCTCATTCTTGGCGGTGGGGATGTTTTTACCCACAAAATCCGCGCGCACGGGCAATTCCCTGTGCCCCCGGTCAATGAGCACGGCCAGCTGTATTGATTTAGGCCTGCCTAAATCAATAAGCGCATCCAGCGCCGCGCGCACGGTTCTCCCGCTATAAAGCACATCATCCACCAGGATAACATTCTTATCCGTGATATCAAAATCTATTTCGGTCTTACGCACCAGCGGCTGCGCCGCAATCGAGGTCAGGTCATCCCGGTATAAAGTAATATCCAATATCCCCACCGCGACCTCCCCTGATTCAATCCTGGCAATGCAGGAGGCCAGGCGCCTGGCAAGATAGGCACCGCGGCTGCGGATACCCACAAGGCACAGGCCCTTTGTGCCTTTGTTTTTTTCTAAAATCTCATGCGCTATGCGCATAAGCGCGCGGCCTATCGCCTCTTTATCCAAAATCTTGGCTTTTTCTCTTGTCACTGAAACACTGAGCTCCTATTTTTATCCAACTCTGTTTTCTGAGGCACTGAGACTATTTGCTTAGTGCCTCGGTGACCTTCATAGTATAACTCTTTTAATTTCCAGTTTATTCTTTGCGAAGTTCAAAATAAGCCCAACCCTGGCTCCCGACGCTTTTAGGTACGATACAGCCTGCGCAATATTTACTTCATTAATCCCTGAGACAACTTTTATTTCTACAATAACCTTGCCCTCAATTATCAAATCAACTCTTTGCTTACCCAGCAATAAATCATCGTATTTAACATCCATTCCCTTTTGCGCAACATATCTTATTTTATTCTTAGATAATTCATGAATTAAGGCTTTCTCATAGAATTTCTCTACAAAACCCGGACCTAAAGATTTATGAACTTTTATTGCTAATTCTATTATTTTCTCGGTTATTTCACTATAAATATATCTCTTATCTATATTACTATTACTCATTTTCTCAGTGCCTCAGTCTTTCTCAATGCCTCAGTGTGTCACTGACACACTGAATTCTCTGAACCACTGAAGAGATCTCAGCGCCTCAGTTGCCCCTTCTCAGTGTCTCAGTGACAAAAAAATACCCCGATATTTTCTTATCGGGGTTATCTGTATAAACTTCTCTTGACATATGCTCATCCCTTGCCGGCTTCTCAAGAGCCGGCTTAAAGGTTCTCTCTAATTTTTCTAAATATACCACTAAATCCACCCCTTGTCAAGATAAAATCCCCGCAGAGGGCGGGGCACCCGCCTATCCGATAAGGCGGGGTGCCTATGCAGAGGGCGGGGCACCCGCCTATCCGATAAGGCGGGGTGCCTAACGCAGAAGGCGGGGCACCAAACCATTCCCACAGGAGGTGGGATACTTGCCCATCGCCCCAGAAGGGGCGCACTTTGCCTTCCTATAGGCAAAGGTGCTTTTAGGGCAAGGTTTGGGTGCCTAAGTAAGCATCACAACAGGAGTATAAATTCGCCGCGTGGCCTCGCCGTCTTAAAATGCTTAAGAAGCGCACTGATCCTGCCGCGCCTTATCTCTTCAAACTTTTTAGTCAGTTCCCTGGCTATAACAATGTCAATATCCCCAAAAATAGTTTGCGCATCCAGAAGGCAAGCCAAAATCCTGTGGCAGGATTCATAAAAGATGATGGTATATCCTTTTTGCCTTAAGAGCTCTTTTAAGCGGTTACGCCGGGCCAGCTTCCGGTTAGGCAGAAATCCTGCAAAAATAAATTTGTGCGCCGGCTTACCCGACAACACAAGGGCATCCACAAAAGCGCAAGGCCCCGGCAGCGCGGTTAGCTCAATATTATTTTTTATGGCTAAATTAATGAGGTTGTAGCCCGGGTCAAGTATACCGGGCGTACCGGCATCAGAGATAAGCGCGATGGATTTACCTTCCTTAAGCAGGCCCAGCAGATACTGCGCCTTGGTAATACGGTTATGCTGAAAGAAGCTGGTGGTGGCTGTCTTGATAGAGTAATGGCCCAGCAAAATTCTGGCGCGGCGCGTATCTTCGCAGGCAATCAAGTCAACGCTTTTTAAAACTTCAATGGCGCGCAGCGTTATGTCTTGTAGGTTACCGATGGGAGTGGAAACAATATATAGCATAATACCCCATATTTAAATCACAAATCACAATACACAAATCACAAACAATACCAAATACCGAAATCACAATACCAAAACTAACCTTTTGGTTTGGAATTTTGGTCATTGGGTATTGTAATTTGTTTGTAATTTGGAATTTGTGATTTGGAATTTAACATTTATTATTTACTCCACTGTTACCGACTTGGCTAAATTACGCGGCTGGTCCACGTCGCAGCCGCGCTTAACCGCGATATGATATGCGGCTAACTGCAGGGGAAGCGCAATAATAAGGGGAGAGAAAATTTCGGCGACCTTCGGGATATAGATTACTTCGCGGGTCAATTCCTTAATCTTATCGTCTCCTTCTGTGGCAATGGCAATAATCTTCCCGCGGCGGCTGTGTATCTCCTGTATGTTGGAAAACATCTTTTCGTAAAATTTTGATTCCGGGATAATGCAGACTACCGCCCTGTATTCGTCGATAAGCGCTATGGGGCCGTGTTTCATCTCTCCTGCGGCATACCCCTCAGCCGGTATATAAGAAATCTCTTTCAGTTTCAGCGCCCCTTCCAGGGCAGAAGGAAAATTAATATTCCTGCCCAGGTAGAGAAAAGAACCGAGGTGCGAATGCCGGCGGGCCAGGCGCGCGATATTGCCCTGCTCTTTTAAAACTGCCTCCATAAGTTTAGGTATCTTTCTTAATTCTTCCAGGTATTTATTAATTTTTTCTTCCGATAAAATTCCGCGCGCCTGGGCAAGGTAGAAAGCGAACAGATAAAGCGCCGCCAGCTGCGCGGTATAGGCCTTGGTGGAGGCAACGCCTATTTCAGGCCCTGCATGCGTGTAAATCACCCCGTCGGATTCCCTGGTCAGCGTCGAGCCCAGGACATTGCATATAGAGATTACTGCCGAGCCGCGCTTGCGTGCTTCCCTTATACCGGCTAAGGTATCGGCGGTCTCTCCTGACTGGCTTATAGCCAATACAAGCGTGTCCTGGTCAATAAGGAGATTGCGGTAGCGGAACTCGCTGGAAACATCCACGCTCACCGGAATCCCGCAAACTGCCTCTATGATATACTTACCCACCAGGCCCGCGTGGTATGCCGTGCCGCAGGCAACCACTGCGATACTCTTTATATGCTGCAGTTTCTCCTCGCTGACATCCTGCTCCTGAAAAGAAATCCTATTCCTCTCTTTTTCTACGCGCATGTTCAGAAGATTTTCAATAATGCGGGGCTGTTCATTAATTTCTTTGAGCATAAAATGCGCGTAACCGTTCTTCTCGGCCTGGGTGATATCCCAGTTTATCTGCACGGATTTTTTGCGGATTTCTGCGCCGTTGAAGCCGGATATCTTAACGCTATCTGCGGTTAAGATAGCTACTTCATTTTCATCCAAAAAGATAATCTCCTTCGTGGAATCCAAAACCGCCGGCGCATCTGAGGCAAGAAAATTCTCCTGTTTTCCCAGACCTACAATCAGGGGGCTGCCAGAGCGGGCGCCGACCAGTTTCCCGGGCTCGCGGCGAGAAATAACCGCAATGGCAAAAGAACCCACCAAGAGCCTCAGGCACTTGCACACAGCTTCCTCAAGGGGTATATTCTTGTAGAATTTTTCGATTAAATGCGCGATGACTTCGCTATCGGTCTGGCTGCGGAACCGGTGGCCCTGGCTTACGAGCTGCGCCTTCAAAGACTCGTAATTTTCTATGATACCGTTATGCACTATGGCGATCTCGCCTGTGCAGTCAGTATGCGGATGGGCATTTGCCTGATTGGGCGCGCCGTGCGTCGCCCATCTTGTATGCGCAATCCCGGTTGTCCCGCTTAAAGGTTTTCTCTTTAACAACTTCTCCAAGGCGCTGATTTTGCCGGGTGATTTCCGGATAGAGGGCGTATTCTTACCGACAAGGATAAGCGCCATGCCGCTGGAGTCATAACCGCGGTATTCCAGGCGCTTAAGCCCGGATAAAAGCAGTGGCTGCGCCTCTCTTCTCCCTACATAACCGATTATTCCGCACATCGAGCACCTTAAGTTTTGGTCTAGCGAAATCCCGCGTAAGCGGGGCTGAGCACCTTAAGTTTTGGTCTAGCGAAATCCCGCGTAAGCGGGGCTGAGCACCTAAAGTTTTTGTTTAACGAAATCCCCCGAAGGGGGATATGAGCACCTTAAGTTTTGGTCTAGCGAAATCCCGCACAAGCGGGGCTGAGCACCTAAAGTTTTTGTTTAATGAAATCCCGCGCAAGCGGGATAATTGTTAGCTTACCTCAACTTGAAGACTAAACCTAAAGCGTCCTCCCCTAAAACCTCAAAGCGGCTGTCAGAGCGGATTTGTTTAATCAACCCGGAAAAATAGTTTTTGCCGCAATAGCCGTATTGGCAGCCGAATACCTCTTTTATGGCTTTATAAGGGTCGGGGTTATTGCCGAAGGAAACCTGCCGGTAGAGCTCATATTTTTTACTGTCCCAATAATACATAAATATAGGATCTAAGGTTACCAGGTAATCGTCTTTGGGGTTAAGGCCGATAAAATACTGCGCATCCGACCAGTTGGTATGAAAAATGACCTCTCGCGGCGGCACGCTTGAGTCCATCCACTTACCCACTGCCTCATAGTGGCTATTATAAATCAGCTCTGTGTCTAGGCGCAATTTAAAATCTTGCCAGGTATGCATACCTATAAACAGAAGCAGGGCGGCTGAGCCGGCAACGAGGCTAAGGTAAATTATCTTATGCGCCTTAAAAGGCGACGGCATCGCCTCTGGCCGGCTTTGCCACCAATCAGAGCAATAGCCGGCCAGGGCAATTAAGACCAAAGGATACGCGTGTATAAGATAACGTTGCGAAAAAAAAGAAAAGACGAAGAAAAACCCGGCAATAGCCATCCAGATTTGCGTAGCAAGGCTGATTTTTTTTTGGCGGCTGACACCTAAGCCTATCCATAAAAGCACGGCTATAAAAACAAAAGGGTACCCTAAAACAAAATCCCGCGTATTCATCGGAAAAAATTCCGCGCCTAATTCCAGCCCCCACTTTAGCGCAAAAACAGGCACCAATATACCGTTTAAATAAAAAACAAGCAGGTTATGGGGGAAGTTCGGGTGGAGCAAAAATCCTATTGCTACGCCCAGCGCTACGGCAACGGCTGATTTCCAGGCAAAGAAGCGCTCATGCGCAAAGCGCAGCGTTTCCCCCAGGACGGCAAAAAGCAACAGATACGGGCCGGAGACATGGCTAAGAGAGTAAATTATACTTACCAGGCAGAGGGCTAAATACCTCTTCTGGATTAAATAATGTATAAAAAGAATAGTCAGGGCAATAACCAGCACCATGTTCCGCGGCTGAGCCAGCGCCTGTAAAAAAGGCGCTGACAGAAAAAATACCAGCGCAAAAACAGGCACCAGGGGCCTGGCCCTGCAATAACGCGTGAGCGCCCAGCAGAAAACGAAGTATAAAACCGCCGCAAATATTGCGGCGGCAAGCTTGGCCCCCCAGAAAATATTCGGCAAAAACGTAAAAGGGACCAGCAGCACATGATAAATAAAATCTTTGTCTGCAAAATTCTGGGTAAAGGTGGAAAAACGCGCCCAGTGGAAATGATAATGCGGGCCGTAGTCTTTAAGAAACTCGGCCATGCGGATATGCAGATACCCGTCAGCGCCGAATAGCGTGGGGATAGAAAACTGGAGTAAAAAAATAGTGGCAATGCCCGCAAACAATACCGCTATCAGCGATATTTTATAGATTGTCTTAGGTATAGGCATGTGAAAAACGTCCCCAACCGGATTTGAACCGGTGTCGAGAGCTTGAAAAGCTCTTGTCCTAGACCAGGCTAGACGATGGGGACGGGTTTATTCTTCCTCTTCCGCGATTACGGGTGCAACGCAGGAAACATGGTCTTTCTCCTGCAGCTTAATCAGGCGTACGCCCTGGGCGGATCTGCCGGTGGCGCGGATATCCTTGATGGCGCAGCGCAGGAACATCCCGTTTTGCGTAATCACCATAAGCTCATCATTATCGCTTACGCTCTTAAGGCTTATGGCAGGGCCGTTTTTAGCGGTGACTTTTATATTAATCACGCCCTGGCCGCCGCGGCTGGTCAGCCGGTATTCCTCAATGGGAGTGCGTTTGGCAAAACCTAATTCCGTAACCGTCAGGACTGTCGAGCCTTTCTGCGCCAGCACCATGTCAATCACTTCGTCCTTCTTGGCCAAAGAAATACCGCGCACCCCGCGCGCCTGCCTGCCCATATCCCGCACCTTGGCCTCGGAGAACCTTACTGCCTTACCTGCCTTGGTGCCGATAAGCAATTCCTGCTTGCCGTCGGTAAGCTCTACGCCGATGAGCCCGTCATCCTTATCCAGGGTGATTCCGATGATCCCGGCCTTGCGCGGGTTAGCGTAGGCATCCAGCCGCGTCTTCTTAATCTGGCCCTTCCGGGTCACCATAACCAAATATTTATCCGCGCTAAACTCTTTGACCGGTACGGTGGAGCTTATTTTGGAATTTGCTTCCAACTGCACCAGGTTGATGATCGCCTTGCCCTTGGAAATCTTGCTTGCCTGCGGTATTTCATAAACCTTAAGCCAGTGCACTTGGCCTTTATCCGTAAAAATCAGGATGTAATCTTTGGTGGAGGCCACAAAGAGGTGTTTGATAAAATCCTCCTCTTTGACCTCTGCGCCGGTCACCCCTCTGCCTCCGCGCTTTTGCTTGCGGTAGGCGCTCACCGGCAGGCGCTTGATATAACCGCCGTGGCTGATGGTTACCACCACATCCTCCTCGGCAATCAGGTCTTCTACCTCAAGCTCCTCTACTTCTCCTACCAGCTCTGTCCTGCGCTTGTCGCCGTATTTTTTCTTGAGCCCCTCCAGCTCTTCCTTGATAATCCCCTCCACCTTTTTCTCAGAAGCCAATATCACCCTGCAAGACTCAATTGTTTTCAGCAGTTCCGCATACTCTGCGTCAATCTTATCGCGCTCCAGCGCGGTTAAGCGCTGCAGTTGCATCTCCAGTATTGCCTGAGACTGGATCTCGGAAAGACCGAATTCCTTCATCAGCCGCTCTTTGGCAATCTCCGTATTCTTGGAGGTTTTGATGGTCCTGATAATACGGTCTATGAATTTAAGCGCTATCTTCAGGCCCTCTAATATATGCGCCCTCTTTAAGGCCTTGTCCAGTTCAAACTGCGTGCGCCTCTTTATAATAACCTTGCGGTGCTCAATATAGCAATCCAGTATCTGGCGCAAATTTAAAACCCGCGGCCTGTTCTCTACCAGCGCCAGCATAATAATGCCGAAGGTCTCTTCTAACTGCGTGTGCTTAAAAAGCTGGTTTAAGATAATCTGCGGCTCGCAGTCGCGCTTGAGCTCCACGACAATGCGCATCCCGTCTTTATCGGATTCGTCGCGTATATCGGAAATCCCCTCTATCTTTTTCTCTTCAACCAGGGCGGCGATAGCCTCTACCAGCCCGGACTTTTGCACCTGATAGGGAATCTCGGTAATGGCAATCAAATCCTTGCCGTTCTTCTGGTGCTCAACCGTAGCGCGCGCGCGCACGGTGAGCTTGCCTCTGCCGGTGGCATAGGCTTCTTTAATCCCCTCCCTGCCGCAGATAATCCCGCCCGTCGGGAAATCCGGCCCCTTGATACAGCGCATCAGGTCCTTTATTTCTGCTTCGGGATGGTCCAGAATATAAATAACCGCATCGGCTACTTCATTTAAGTTATGCGGGGGGATGTTGGTAGCCATGCCCACGGCTATGCCGCTGGAGCCGTTTACCAGAAGGTTAGGTAATGTTGCCGGCAATAAAAGCGGCTCTTTTAAAGAGGCATCAAAATTAGGCCCAAAGTTTACTGTGTCTTTGTCAATATCAGACAGCATCTCGTCGGAAATAGCGGCAAGGCGTGCCTCGGTATATCTTTGGGCCGCAGGCGAGTCGCCATCGACGGATCCAAAATTCCCCTGGCCTTGGACCAGCGGATAACGCAGGGAAAAATCCTGCGCCATTCTCACCAGCGTATCGTAAAGGGCGATGTCTCCGTGAGGATGGTATTTCCCAAGGCACTCGCCCACGATGCGTGCGGATTTTTTAAAAGGCTTGGGGTATTCTAACCCCAAATCCTGCATGGCATAAAGTATGCGCCTGTGCACCGGCTTTAAGCCGTCGCGCACATCAGGCAGGGCGCGGCCCACAATTACGCTCATCGCATAATTGAGATAGGAATCTTTTACCTCATCTTCAATATAAATCGGGATGATTTTTTCGTTTCGGGTGTACATTTGCCCTCGCTATCGCTCGGGAGAAAACAGATTACAGAGCACAGATTACAGAAAAAGATTTTTCTGGTTTCTGTATTCTGGTTTCTGGTTACTCTCAAATATCCAAATTCTTCACCTGATGCGCGTAATCTTCGATAAACTGGCGGCGCGGCTCCACCTGGTCTCCCATCAAGACCGTAAACATTTTATCCGCCTCTACCGAATCCTCCAAAGTAACCTGTAAAATCGTGCGCTTCTGGGGGTCCATAGTAGTCTCCCAGAGCTGCTGCGGGTTCATTTCCCCTAAGCCTTTGTATCTTTGGATATGCATCCCCTTGGTAGCCATTTCCTTGATATAACTTAAAACCTCCTTGAGGCAGAAAAGCTCTTTCTGCTCTTTTTCATTGGTTATACGGTAAAGTGCCTTGGGTTTTTTCTCTGTCTTGGCAGAAGAGGCCTCTTTGGGAAGCAGCCCTTCAGGATAGTAGGTAGATATATCTAACCCCACCTTCTCTATCTTGGAAATAATCTGCTCTATTTCCTGCGCCTCAAAAAGCTCTATTTTATCCAATTCTGAGGCCTTTTCTTCCTTATCAGTCAAGTTCGCCAATTCCTTATCATTATAAAGAAATTGGGTTTTTCCCTCCACTTTGACCCTATAAATAGGCATTTTTTTGGTCTTTGGGTGCCTAAAACCCAGGTATTTTGCGAATTCTATTCCCTTTTTCTCTAAAATCTTGCCTATTTTCTCTAATTCTACCAGTAAATGCAGAAGGTCCTTGAAGCGGGTATCTGTAAAAGTTTCTTTATCCTTAAGCCGCACAAAACTATGCCCCTCCCTGCCTAACTCCAGAATCAAGTCATTCATCTGCTCTTCAGTCTGGATATATTCTTCCCGGCTGCCTCTCTTTATCTTATACAGCGGCGGCTGAGTAATATACACATGGCCTTCTTCTATAAGTTTGGGCATGTGCCGGTAAAGCAGGGTCAATAACAGTGTCCTGATATGCGAACCGTCTATATCGGCATCTGCCATAAGCATTATTTTATGGTAACGCAGCTTACTGAGGTCAAACTCCTCTCCGACGCTGGTGCCCAAGGCAGTAATGATGGTGCGGATTTCCTCATTGGATAAAATCTTATCCAGGCGCGCCTTTTCCACGTTCAGGATTTTGCCTTTAATCGGCAGTATTGCTTGGAAGCGACGATCCCTGCCCTGTTTTGCGCTTCCTCCGGCCGAATCGCCTTCCACAATATACAATTCGCATAAAGCAGCATCGCGCTCCGAGCAATCCGCTAATTTGCCGGGCAGGCCCCCTCCTTCCAGGGCGCCTTTTCTGCGCGTTAATTCCCGGGCCTTGCGCGCTGCCTCGCGTGCGCGCGAGGCCACAATAACCTTATCTATAATTTTATTGGCAACCGAAGGATTTTCCTCGCAATAGGCGGCCAGCGCCTCAAGGCTTGCCGAAGCGACCAACCCCTCCACCTCAGAATTGCCCAGTTTGGTTTTAGTCTGGCCTTCAAACTGGGGATTAGGGACCTTCACGCTGACCACCGCGGTAAGCCCTTCGCGCACATCTTCTCCGCTGATGGCTACTTCATCCCCTTTAATCAGATTCTTGGCTTTGGCGTATTGGTTGATGGCGCGGGTAAGGGCAGATTTAAAGCCGGAAAGGTGCGTGCCCCCCTCAATGGTGTTGATGTTATTGGCAAAGGAAAACAGGGTTTCCGCGTAGCCGTCGTTATATTGCAGGGCGCCTTCTATAATTACCTCATCCTGCGACTTCTGGAAATAAATTACCTTGCTATGCAGGGGGTTTTTATTTTTATTCAAATATTCAACAAAGGAAATTATGCCGCCGGAAAATTCAAAGACCGCGCCTTTGTCGCTGCGCTGGTCCTCCAGTTTAATCTTTAAGCCCTTATTTAAAAAGGCGAGTTCCCTTAAGCGCTGCGAGAGTATATCGTAGGAGAAATCTATTTTACTGAAAATCGTGCGGTCAGGCTTAAAGGTTACTTTTGTGCCGGTAGAGCTGCTTTTACCGATGACCGTGAGCTTAGAAACGGTTTTGCCGCGCTCATAGCGCTGGTGGTAAACCTTGCCGTCCCTTTTTACCTCTACCTCCAGCCAGTCAGAGAGCGCGTTGACCACGCTGACGCCTACGCCATGCAAGCCTCCGGATACTTTATACACGCGGTGGTCAAACTTGCCTCCGGCGTGCAAAGTTGTCAAGGCCACCTCCACTGCCGGTTTCTTTTCTGTTTTATGCATATCCACGGGGATGCCCCTGCCGTTATCCGCTATGCCTACGCTGTTATCCGGGTGCACCGCTACTTCAATATAATCACAGTAGCCGGCCAGGCTCTCGTCCACGCTATTGTCCACCACTTCATAAACCAAATGGTGCAACCCGCGGGTGGAGGTGTCTCCGATATACATAGCCGGCCTGCGCCTGACTGCCTCAATCCCCTCCAGCACCTGTATAGTCGTGGCGTCGTAAACCTTTTCCTTCCTGGCCGCATCTAGCGGAGGCGGTTTTTTTGCCTTGCTCACTTAATCTCTCCTATGTAAAAACGGATATCTTTTAAGCCGTTCAAATCTTTTTTTAGTTTCCCCAATAGCGCCTCTTTTTGCAGGCCCAGATTATAAAGCCAGCCAGAGGAATCAACACTTACGCACAAAATGCCTTTCTTAAAATAATTCACTTTTATATGCCCGGCCTCTTTTTTTGTCAAGGCTTTTTTGAGCGCCCGGTACGGGTCGCTTGGCGCAGCGCCCTTGGTCTTAGCCTGCCAACCGCACATTACGCTGGCAATCGTTTCTTTTATGGCCTCCATAGCGCTTACGGCTTACTTAACCCAGGCGCATAGGCAGGACGATATAGACATAGCCGTCCGTGCGCAGGACGCCGGGTTTTTCGCTGTCGGTTAACTCCAGCTCTATCGCCTCATCCGCCAGGTTTTTCAAAACATCTATCAAGTAGGCAGGATTAAAACCGATTACCATTTCCTTGCCCTTGTATTCCACGGGCACTTCCTCATGGGATTCGCCGACATCCGGCGTAGATTTCGACAACACCAGTTTATTTTTAAATACCTCCAGTTTCATCGCCTGATAATCGGGAGTGGAGAGCAAGGCAGCCCTTCTTACGGCTAATAATAGCTGGTTGCGTTCCGCCTTGATTTTGTTTTCTGAAACAGGCGGTATAACCTGCCTGTAGTCGGGGAATTCTCCCTCAATCAGGCGGGAAATGACCACCACCCCGCCCAAATCAAATAACGCCTGGTTATTGCCCAGCACAAGGGACAACTCCCCTTCTTCTTTAAGGTTACGGTTCAGCTCGTGGATTGTTTTCACCGGCACAATCATGCGCACTTCTTTTTCGCTAACCTGCTTCAATTTTCTCTCTATAACGGCCAGCCGCTTGCCGTCTGTGGCTACCAGGTGGATACCGTCTTTTTGGATCACAAAAAGTATGCCGCTTAAGATATACCTGCTCTCGTCTTGCGACACCGCAAAAGAGGTGAGCGCGAGCATTTTTTTTAATGTCCCCTGTTCTAATTTCACCGCCTCTTTATCTTTAAAATCCGGCATTTTGGGGAACTCTTCAAAACCCAGCCCCATAATTTTAAACTGGCAGGGCTCTGCGGTAATAATTATAGAATTGTTTTTTTTGGCGGCTATTTCTATACTATCAGCCGGTAATTCCTTAATAATATCGCTAAACCTTTTGGCGGGGATAGTGATGGCGCCCTGTTCCTCGGCTTCCACAGGTATTACACAACTTATACCGATATCCAAATCAGTGGCTGTGAGCCTTAAATGGTCCCGTTGTGTTTCTAATAAAATGTTGGATAGTATGGGAAGCGCTGATTTTGTAGTAATAACATTTTGCACAATCTGTATAGCGTTCAACAAAACACTTTTTTCAACTTTAATTTTCATTTCCGACTCCTTCTATTAATAAAAGAGTTAATATAAGTAATATCGTAATAGAAATAGACTGGGCCCATTTTTGTTAAAAACGCCATAACCACAATACAGTATTTACCTTATATTAATAAAAACAGTTGTATAACCACTGTTTTTATTGTTTAAGAACCTGTATAACCTTGTCAATTTTAGATTTAAGCAGCGCATCCTTATTTATACCTTCTTTAATTTTGTTATAAGAATGCAGTACCGTGGTATGGTCTTTGCCCCCAAAAAATTCACCTATTTCCGGTAAAGACAAATCCGTAAAGGCCCTGCTTAAATACATGGCTATCTGCCGCGGCAATACAATAGTTTTATTTCTACGCCTTGTTTTTAGGTCATGTAAAGATACCCCAAATTCCTCGACTACGCAACGCTGTATAAAATCCACAGTGATTATTTTTTTAGATTCCTTTAACAGGTCTTTTAAAACCTCCTTGGCCAGCTCCAGTGTAATAGGTTTTTCCTCTAATAGTGAATAGGCGATTGTCCGGATCAGGGCGCCTTCTAACTCCCGGATGTTGGTTTTGACAAGCCCGGCGATAAAAAAAATTACCTCGTCCGGCAGGGATACCGGCTCCCGCTCTATTTTTTTCTTTAATATGGCTACGCGCGTTTCCAGATCCGGGGGCTGGATATCCGTAGTCAGGCCCCAGCTAAAACGGGAAACCAGCCTGTCCTGCAGGTCCTCTATTTCTTTGGGCGGCCTGTCAGAAGAAAGGATGATTTGTTTATGTGCGTCGTAGAGCGCGTTGAAGGTGTGGAAGAACTCTTCCTGGGTGGATTCTTTACCGGCGATAAAATGCACGTCGTCTACAACCAGGACATCCACGTTTCTGTATTTCTGCCTGAAGGAGGCGGTAGAGCGGTGCTGTATCGCGTCGATCAGTTCGTTTGTGAAGCGCTCCGAAGAAAGATAGCATATTTTTAAATTACCTATAGCCTTGTTTATAATATGGTGGCAGACAGCCTGCATGAGATGGGTTTTACCCAGCCCTACCCCGCCGTAAATCAATAAAGGGTTATAGGTCTTAGCGGGAGATTCTGCTACAGCCAGAGAATAGGCATGCGCATGCCGGTTAGACGGCCCCAACACGAAATTTTCAAAAGTATAGCGGGAGTTCAGGTCACTAGTGCCGCGGGGCTCTTTTGTCTTCGGGCTGGTATGCGCCGGGGCTAGAGCAGTTGTATTATTGAGGTTCGCGCTATTGACCTCCAGATTCACCGTCACTTCCTGCGCGCCGGCGCTGCGCAGCGACTCTTCTATTATCTGTTTGTAATGCTGCTCTATCCACTCTTTAAAGAAGATATCCGGTGCCTCTAAAACCAGGTTGCGCGGCCCTGCCTGCCTTGCTTTTAAAGGCAGGATCCAGTTAGCAAAAACAGTTTCTCCCAGTTGGTCTTTAAGGTAGTTTTGCGCCTGTTGCCAGACGGTGGTTGTCTCGGCCATATATTAAGGATGGGCGGCTAATCCAATCCACAGCTTATGCACACCTTGCATAAATCTGTGGAAAACAAATTCCCGCCTTTTAAGATAAGCTTATAAGCAGCGCATACCCCGGGAAAGTCCATGCGCTTAAGATGGGGCAGAAAATATTATAGCAGAGCCAAAACAGTTTGCAAGGAAATTTCTCTGTTTCTCTTGACCGCTAAATTTTTATATGCTACAATTTTACAATTGACTTGCCGGAGTATAGTGTTATAATTGAAACTCATTATTCCGAAGATGGCGTAGCAGCGAGTATTGCGGCCTAAACTAAGGAGCGTATTGCGCGATGAAAAAAAATCTTAAGACGCCTACCAATATTACGGGAAAACGTAAACACGGGTTCCGCGCCCGCATGGCCACAAAAGGCGGCAGAAAGATATTGGCCCGCAGGCGCGCAAAGGGGCGCAAAAGAATTAGCATTTGATGTTAGCTAAAGGGATAACCCACCTGATCAACGCATACCAGAAGTACGTAAGCAGGGCGCTGCCTTGTTCCTGCCGTTTTGCCCCCAGCTGTTCAGAGTATGCAAAGCAGGCAATTGCCAAATACGGGTTTCTAAAAGGGGGCGCTAAAGCCGCCAAGAGATTATTATCTTGCCACCCTTTTTCCTTAAGGGGCGGTTACGATCCAGCATAATTTTATGGAAAAACGTTTAATTCTCGCCATAGCTTTATCTCTAGCGGTGTTACTCTCTTGGTCTATTTTAACGCCTAAGCCACAAACTATTGATAATACTATAGTTACGCAACAAAAAACCCTTACGGCCACAAGCGTAGCACTTATTCAGTCCCCTGCAGTGCTTGCCGAGCCGCAAACTAAAGAATATGCTCCGCTCCCCTATTCCCATAACGCAGTGGACTTGATTTTTCTAGAGCAGCAAGCCGCGATTAAAGAGGTCGTCTTTAAAAAATTAGCCGGCTATAAGCTTGCCTTAAAATACGGGTTTTTGTTGGATGGCGAGCCGCTGAGCTTTAAAAAAGAAAGTAGCTCTCCGAATGAGATTGTTTTTGTCCAATCTGACCATAATAAAAAGATTATAAAACGCTTTACTTTCTCCGATAGCTATGGTTTCAGATTGGACATTGTTTTGCAGAATATGTCCAATCTGCCAATAAGCTTAAATGAGTCTTTGCTGCTTGGAGCAATAGAGTTTTCTAAGACGGCTCAGGCCCAATATCAGGATGCTGTAATCGGCCAAAAAGACAAAATTTTACACTTTAATGTCCATAAGGATAGAATTTTGCCGGAAGTCAATTTTGTGGGATTACGCGACAGATATTTTTGTGCTATAATTGAGCCAGCTTCGGGTAACTGGCAGGGTTTTGTACACAAGGTCAATCCCCAGGAATCTATTATAGGTTTAAACTCAAAGGAAGTGAGCTTAGCCCCGGGTCAGCGTATTGAGCAGCAGTTCCGTATCTATTTGGGGCCACAAGATTTACGTACTATAAATAGCATTAATCCTGCCTGGACAGGGATAATATATTATGGCACCTTTGACTTTATTGCGCAAATACTTTTACAACTCTTGGAATTCTTCTATAAGCTGGTGCATAATTGGGGCTGGGCAATTGTAATCTTAAGTTTGGCAGTCTACCTGGCTCTTTATCCGCTTACCTTAAAGCAGATGCGCTCTATGAAAGAAATGCAGGTCTTGCAGCCGCATATAGAGGAATTGAGGGGAAAATATAAAGATGATCCTAAAAAACTGAATGCAGAAACAATGAAATTGTACCAAGAGCATAAAGTGAATCCTTTTGGCGGCTGTCTACCTTTGCTTTTACAAATGCCTATATTTTTTGCCCTTTATCAGACCCTAATGCGCTCGATAGCCTTAAGGGGCGCAAAATTTTTATGGATTAAAGATTTGTCCCAGCCGGACCGCTTATTTCTGCTTCCTCTGTCGCTACCTATATTAGGCAGTGAAATTAATATTTTACCCATTTTAATGGCTATAGGCATGTTTGTGCAGCAAAAGACCTCCGCAACAAGCGCAGCAAGCAGCTCGCCGGAGCAGCAGAAAATGATGCTAATCATGATGCCGCTAATATTTGGGATTATTTTTTATCGTATGCCTGCCGGACTGACCCTTTATTGGTTTATTAATAGCGCCTTAATGCTCTTTTGCCAACTGCGCATTAAGAGTATAAAATGACACCTAAAATCAGCATTGAAGTAGAAGGTAAAAATTTAGAAGAGGCCATTAAAAAGGCCTTAAAAGAACTGCGGGTGCCGCGCCATAAAGTAAAAATAGAGGTGCTTTCTGAAGAGAAAAAAGGGCTATTTGGCATGCCCGGAGAAAAACCCGCTAAAATACGCGTGAGTACATTACAAGATAAAGAAAACACTTGACATATAGCCTGTTTTTGAGATAATAATTCAGCGCCAAAAAGCGGGGCTCCACGTGGAACAAATCGTAACTATATAGATTACAATGGGTAAGATAATCACAATCTGCAATCAGAAGGGCGGCACCGGTAAAACCACTTCAGCCATTAATATTGCAGCCTTCCTGGCCATTTCCGGCAAGAAAACCCTGCTGGTAGATTTAGATCCGCAGGCAAATGCTACCAGCGGCATTGGCGTGAATAAGCATAATATACAAAAGAGCACTTACCATGTTTTATTAGAGGAGTTGGAGGTTAAAGAAATTCTCCAGCCGACGGCAGTGAACAACCTTTTACTGGCTCCTTCTAACCTGGATTTAACCGGCGCAGAAGTAGAATTAGTGGGCGCTTTAGGCAGAGAATACAGATTAAAAAGAGCGCTGCAAAAGGAAAAGGAGAATTTTGATTTTATAGTCATAGACTCACCGCCATCTTTGGGTTTATTAACCATCAATGGATTATGCGCTGCAGATTCAGTATTAATCCCGGTACAATGTGAATATTACGCCTTAGAAGGCTTGACGCAACTCACTAATACTGTTAGACTTGTGAAAGATAACCTCAATCCGAATCTTACTATTGAAGGAGTGCTTCTGACCATGGCGGATTATCGCACTAACCTTACAAAAGAAGTCATACAGGAAGTGAGAAATTATTTTAAAGAAAAAGTATACACAACGGTAATCCCGCGCAATATCCGCTTGACTGAAGCTCCCAGTTTTGGCAAGCCCGTTGTTTTATACGATAAAGAGTCACAAGGCGCCCAGAAATATGAAGAGCTAGCCCGGGAAATTTTAGGCATTCCGCCTACCGCACAAACCACTTCACAAGGAGAAGCTTAATGGAAAGAAAGGCCTTAGGCAAGGGAATCAGCGCTTTAATCCCCGAAAGAGAGACTGGACATAAAGATGAGATTATTTATGTCCAATCTGAGCGTATCCTGCCCAATCCTTTTCAGCCGCGCGAAGATTTTGATACGCAGGGCATAGAAGAATTGGCCCAATCCATAAAAGAGAAGGGGGTTATCCAGCCGCTTTTAGTCAGGCGCAAGGGAGATTCTTATGAATTAATCGCCGGAGAACGCAGGTTACGCGCGGCAAAGATACTGGGTTTAAATGAAATACCCATTCTGGTCAAGGATGTCGCAGACCAGGATTCTCTGGAAATGGCTTTGATAGAAAATATTCAAAGGCAGGGCCTTAACTCTATTGAAGAGGCGCGTGCCTATAAATACCTGATGGAAAAATTTCAGGTGACCCAGGAAAAAATCAGCGCAGTAATGGGCAAGGCAAGGGCCACCATTACTAACACATTGCGGTTATTGAAGTTACCGCAAGAGATTCAGGAGGAAATGAAAAGGGGGCGCATCTCTTTTGGCCATGGCCGGGCATTGCTGGAAGTGGAGGATATAAATCAGCAGCGCCGGCTCGGCCGGGAAATTATTTCCAAGGCCCTCTCGGTCAGAGAGCTGGAAAATTTAATTAAGATGCAAAGGCCGAGAACCCCCAAGCGTAAAATCGGCCCAGGGATGCGCGAGCCGGCTGTGGCTGTCTTGGAAGAGGAATTGCAGCAGGCCTTAGCCACCAGGGTGCGCATCAGCAAGAGGAAAAAACGCGGGCATATCAATATCGAATTTTATTCGCAGGAAGACTTAGAGAGGATTGCCGGCGTGATTAGAGGAGGCGCTCGATGAGCCAGGCGGCATTAATTCTCATAAAACCGGACGGCCTGAAGAAATCCTTGACCGGGAATATTTTGACCAGGTTATCCGAAACGAAACTGGAGATTGTGGCGGCAAAGATGGTGCGCGTATCCCAGGAATTGGCCGAAGAGCATTACAAGCACCTCAAGGAAAAGCCGTTTTTCGAGGAGCTGGTGAAATACCTGCGCGGAGAGTTGCACGACCGCAAAAAAGTCATGGCACTGATCTATTGGGGTAAGGATGCCATTAACAAGTGCAGGGAGCTGGCCGGCTCGACCAATCCGGAGGAGGCAGAGCCGACTTCCATCCGCGGTTCTTACGGCAGGATTACCACTAGCGGCGTTTATGAAAACGTCATCCACGTTTCCTCCAACGCGGCCGAGGCAGAGAGAGAAATTAGGTTGTGGTTTGAGCCGCAAGAAATCATCGTAGATTTATACCCCACTAAAGAGGTACTGGTAAAAGAACACAAAAGAAAGGAATGGGCATAAAAATGTTGCAGAGTATGACCGGTTTTGGCAGCGGCGAGGCCCGCATTGCCGGAGGCGGCAAAATTTGCGTGGAATTACGCAGCTCCAACCACAAATTCCTGGAGACGGTATTGCACCTGCCGGAAGGCCTGCTTTCCTGGGAGGAAGGGATAAAAAAAGAGATTGAGTCAAAAGTAAAGAGGGGCAGGGTTACCTGTGCCGTAAATATCGTCGGCGCACACTCTGCGTCCGCCTCTATAAATAAACCGCTGCTAAAAAGTTATATCCAGGCGCTAGAGGGTGTCAAAGGCCAGCTGCGCCTGAAAGACGGTTTAAGCATCAATACGATAATACACCTGCCGGGGGTGGTTGCCCTGGAAGAAAATAAAATTTCCAAATCTAAAATCTGGCCTGTTTTAAAGATCGCGCTTAAAAGCGCACTTGCAGATTTCCTTAAGACGCGCCGTAAAGAGGGTAAAGCCCTCTACGGGTTTTTAAAGACGCGCTCAGAAGGGCTTAAAAGTAGCTTGAGCATTATCAGGGTCAGGTTTAAAAAGGCGGTGGGAGAGAAACTGGCCAGCCTGGATACGGAAGAGGAACGTGTCAGTTTTCTGAAGGAGGCGGATATCACCGAAGAGATAGAGAGGCTGGAATTCCACGCCAGGAATTTTAAAAACAAACTTTCCAGCCCCGGACCGGTGGGTAAAGAGCTCGATTTTATCGCCCAGGAAATGCAGCGCGAGGCCAACACCTTGGCAGCCAAATCCTGCGATGTGGCCATTTCCGCAAGAGTTATCCAGATGAAAAGCCTGATTGAAAAGATACGGGAGCAGGCGCAGAACATAGAATAGGTGGAAAGACACAGGCAAAGACGCGGCAGGATATTTGTAATCTCCGGGCCCTCAGGCTCAGGCAAAACCACGCTGGCACGCAAGCTGCTTAGTAGCCCGGAATTAAAGAAAAGATTGGTCAAATCCGTTTCCCTGTCTACTAGACCCAGGCGTTCGCAGGAGAAAGAAGGCAGGGATTATTTTTTTATCAGCCCGCAGGAGTTTCGCAGGAGGCTTAAAGAACAAAAAATTCTTGAATGGACTAAGTATTTGGGCTATTATTACGCCACGCCCAGGGATTTCGCGGAGCAACAGTTACATAGGGGTAAGCACATCCTTTTGTGCCTGGATTTAAAAGGCGCTAGAAAGATAAAACGCTTTTATCCGCGAGAAAGCGTGACTATATTTGTGCTGCCGCCGTCGCTGGAGGCGCTGCGTAAAAGGATAGAAGGACGCTGCAGCAGGACGAAAAAAGAAGAGATCAGGCAGCGCCTGAGGCTTGCGCAACGCGAACTTATGTCACGCTGGGAATATGATTATTCTCTGGCCAATGATAATCTGGAAAAGGCGGCAGAGGAATTAAGGGGAATTATTTTGAAAGAGGCGGGTGGATAGCTTAACAGGGGAGAGAATAAAATGGCTTACGTGGACGTGGAGCAACTCTTGGAGAAGACTGGCGGGTCGGTATACAAATTAGTCATTCTGGCCTCCAAGAGGGCATTAGAGATTGCCGAGGGCCAGCCAAAGCTCTCCAGCGTTGACGCGGGGATGAAACCTTCCACAATAGCCCTGCACGAGATTATCGAAGGCAAAGTAGGGGCCCGTAAGATAAAACAGTAGCGCTTCTTAAATAATACGCGGGGTTAAAAAAAATGCCGCAAGCAAAGAATATTGTTTTGGGGGTTACGGCCAGTATCGCCCTTTATAAGGCCTGCGATATTCTGCGCAGGCTAAAAGAGCAGGGTTTATCCGTCCAGGTGGTCATGACGCCGGAGGCAGAGGAGCTGATTAAGCCCATTGTCTTCCAGAGCCTCTCCGGTAACAGGGTTTATCGCGGATTATTTAGCGAGCCGCAGGCCTGGGGGATAGAGCATATCGGCCTGGCCGAGAAGGCAGGCCTGGTTCTGGTTGCGCCGGCCACCGCCAATATCATCGCAAAAATAGCCGGCGGGATATGCGATGATTTATTGACCTGCGTTATCTGCGCTACCCGGGCGCCTGTATTAATAGCTCCGGCAATGAATGAGAATATGTATCAGAATAAAATCACGCAGGCGAATATCCGGAAATTAAAATCCTTAGGCTATAAATTTATCGGGCCAAGAAAGGGCCGCCTCGCCTGCGGCAAGGTTGGCGTAGGTTGTTTGGCAGAAGTAGAGGTAATTATTAAAGAAGTGAAAAAATTGCTTTAAAGATTTGGCGCGGTAGCCAAGCGGTCAAGGCAGTTGTCTGCAAAACAACTATTCAGCGGTTCGATTCCGCTCCGCGCCTTGAATTTTTGCTTTAGCAAAAATTCAATCCCGTCCCGCCTCTTCTTTGATATTGGCGGGACGGGATCTCCGATATTATATCGGGCAAGTGGTGGAATGGCAAATAGGCGAAAAGATTTAAAAATCGAAGGCCCAAGTCTTTGGTATTTAGTAGGTCTAATTACGAGTGACGGGTGTTTATCGCGTGATGGAAGGCATATTGATATAACGTCGAAAGACTATGCATTTCTGGATAAACTAAAGAACTCTTTGGGATTAATGAATAGAATCGGTATTAAAAATAAAGATAAAGTTAATGAGGCTTATTATGTACAAATTGCTAACAGAAATTTCTACGAATTTTTGCTTTCCATTGGGTTAACCCCAAGTAAATCTTTAAGCTTAAAATGTCTCGATGTCCCTAAAGAATTTTTTGTTGATTTTTTGAGGGGCTTAATTGACGGCGATGGTTGCCTGGGCAGATGGATACACCCTATAAACCTGCATGAACAATGGTCCTTAAGGATTTTTTCTGGTTCTAAGGCATTTATAATGTGGCTGCAGTCTAAAATAGAAGACTATTTCGCTTGTAGAGGCAAAGTGCATTTCGCGCTTAGGCCCAACCGTAAAAATTTTATATATACTTTGAAATATGGCAAGATAGCTGCCAGAGAAATTTTACAAAATTGTTATTATCCAGGCGCGTTCGGTCTAGACAGAAAAACAAAATTAGCTCAACAGTGTCTCGTGTCGCCTGTCGGATGGGGGCAAAGCAAGACAGTTCTTAATTAAAATTTATCTGCCGGGGTGTTGGAATGGCAGACAATGCGGACTTAAAATCCGCCGCTCGTAAGAGCGTGAGGGTTCAACTCCCTCCCCCGGCATTTACAGAAGAGGCCCTGCGGCTTGGGGCCTTGGGATTAAAATTAGGGCTCATAGCTCAGCTGGTTAGAGTGTCTCCTTGACATGGAGAAGGTCGGTGGTTCGAGTCCACTTGAGCCCACCATAAATACAGATGCGAAGAGTTTGGATACATAAAGCAGATTCATTCAAAGACGCGAAGGAGTTTGACGATAAAATATATATGCAGGCGTCTCCTCAGCAGATGCTTAGCGATATTCAGTTGTGCCGCGAGCAATACTTTAAAATGAAAGGGATGGCCGGTGCGGGTAGAAAAAGACTTCGAAGAGTTATTAGGGTTATTCAACAAGCATAAAGTTAGATATTGTATTATAGGCGCCTTTGCCGTTGGTTTTTACGGATACCCCCGCTATACTAAAGATATAGACATATTTGTCGAGCCTTCCCTTCAGAATGGGAAGAAAATTGTCGAGGCGCTTGTTGAGTTTGGCTTCAAGCAATATAATCTGTTTCCTGATGATTTTTCTCGGCTGGGGAAGATAATTCAGCTGGGGTATGAGCCTATTCGGGTTGACATTGTTACGTCAATTCAGGGATGCGGCTTCAAGCAGGTGTGGGAGGATAAGAAGATAGGCACATATGGTAAACAGAAAGTTTTTTTTATCGGTCTGCCGCAGTTAATAAAGAACAAGAAATTAACTAATAGACAGCAAGACCGTATTGATACGGTGCGTTTGCAGGTACGGCTGGCGAAGCGCGCGCGGTGAAAATGGATCTCAATACCTTACGACACTCCTGTTCCCACATTCTGGCTCAGGCAGTAAAGGAGCTCTGGCCGGAGGCTAAGCTTGGCATTGGCCCGTCTATTGAAGACGGCTTTTATTACGATTTTGATAAAAAAGAGCCGTTTACCGACGAAGACTTGAGCAAAATAGAGAAACGCATGCGTGATATTATTGCCAAAGATGAGCCGTTTGTAAGAGAAGAGCTTTCCAAAGAAGAGGCTCTTGAGCTATTTAAGAAATTAAAAGAAGAGTATAAGGTGGAATTGATTAACCGGATAGCAGAGGAAAAAGTCTCCATATACAAGACAGGAAAGGGTTTTACGGATTTATGCCGCGGCCCGCATGTGGAGTCTACCGTAAAAATCCAAGCCTTTAAATTATTATCCGTTGCCGGCGCATATTGGCATGGAATTGAAACTAATCCCATGCTGCAGAGGATTTACGGCACCTGCTTTCCCACGCAAAAAGAATTAGACACTTACCTTAATAATTTAGAAGAGGCAAAGAAGCGCGACCACCGGAAACTTGGGACCACCTTAGAAATTTTTGACATCTACCATGAAGAGGCAGGCGCGGGGCTGGTATTTTATCAAGCTAAGGGGGCAATCTTACGCACGATAATTGAGGATTATGAAAAAAAAGAACATCTGGCGCGCGGCTACCAGCTGGTGATCACCCCGCATATTATGCAGGCAGAACTCTGGAAGGCCTCCGGCCATTACGATTACTACCGGGAAAATATGTATACTTTTAAGATAGGCCAGAAGGAGTATGTGCTCAAGCCGATGAACTGCCCGGGCCATATTTTAATTTATAAAGCAAAGACTAGAAGTTACAAGGATTTACCCATCCGGCTCTTTGAGCTGGGCACGGTTTACCGCCATGAAAAAGCAGGCGTCTTACACGGGCTCTTGCGTGTGCGCGGTTTTACCCAGGATGACGCGCATATATTTTGCCTGCCTGAACAATTAGAAGAGGAGATAAAGGGCGTCATTGATTTCGTTTTTGATACGATGAAGGTTTTTGGCTTTAATGAGGCGGGTATTGAGCTGAGCACGCGCCCGGAAAAATATATCGGTTCCGACGAGGATTGGCAGAAAGCAACCACTGCCCTGGAGAATTCACTGAAAGCCAAAGGCCTTAAATATGAGGTCAATATAGGCGAAGGCGCCTTTTACGGGCCCAAGATAGACATAAAATTAAAAGACGCCCTGAAGCGCTCCTGGCAGTGCGCTACCATACAATGCGATTTTGCCCTGCCTAAGCGTTTTAACCTGGCATTCGTGGACGCGCAGGGAAAAGAGCAACAGCCCATCATGCTGCACCGGGTTATTCTGGGCAGCCTGGAACGTTTTATCGGGGCGCTGCTGGAACATTATAACGCTGATTTTCCTCTGTGGCTGGCGCCTGTGCAGGCGATAGTTATCCCCATCAAGGACTCTGTGCTAAAATATGCAGCCGGGGTTAGGGATATGCTTCGGGAGCAAGATATACGCGTTGAGCTGGACAGCCGCAATGAAACACTGGATAAAAAAATACGCAATGCCGAGTTAAATAAAATACCATACTGTTTGGTGATAGGAGAGCGCGAGGCAAAACAGGGGACGGTCTCTGTGCGCAGGCGCGGCAAGGGAGATATAGGCACTATGCCAGTAGAGGATTTTATAAAGCAGGCCAAAGAACAGATAGACAAGAGGGTTTAACAAACTTAGTTCATTGAGTTCATAGAGTTGCTTGAGTTTATTGAGTTAGAACTCTATGAACTCTATGAACTCTATGAACTCTATGAACTCTATGAACTCTATGAACTCAAAAGGAGGTGCGCTATAAAAAAATTTATACGCATTAACGAAAGGATACGCGTGCCGCAGGTGCGGCTTATCGGCCCGGACGCAGGCCAGTTAGGAGTAGTGACTATTCAGAAGGCGCTGGAATTAGCCAACCAGCATGAGTTGGACCTGGTGGAGGTGGCTCCTTCTGCCAATCCTCCTGTCTGCCGCATCATCGATTACAGCAAATTCAAATACGACCAGGAGAAAAAAGAGCGTGAGGCAAAAAAGCACCAGAAGCAGGGCAGGCTTAAGGAAATAAGGCTCAAGCCCAATATCGACAGCCATGATTACCAGACCAAGGTGAAGCAGGCAGTTGCCTTCTTAAAGAAAAAAGACAAGGTAAAAATTAATCTTTTCTTTCGCGGCAGGCAGATGGAGCACATGGACTTAGGCAGAAAGATTTTGGATAAATTTATTATTGATACGCAGGTTGACGGGCATGTAGAAAAAGAGCCTGGGATGGAAGGCAGGATTATGTCATTTGTGCTTGCTCCGAAATAAAGGCAGTAACTAGTAACCGGTAATTCTAAGAAAGAGGTTAAAAGATGCCGAAGCTAAAGACAAAAAAAGGAGTGGCGAAGAGGTTTAAGTTAAGCAAAAAAGGCAAAATCAGATATGCCTCCTGCGGCAAGAAGCATCTTCTTTCCAGCAAAACCACCAAGAGGCTGCGCGGCTTAAGGAGGCTTAAAACCCTGAAAGGCAAGAAGGGGGTTAAGTATCTGAAAAGAATGTTGCCGTACGCATAAAGAAGAGGTATACTTAAGGAGAATGTAATGGCTAAGATAAAACACAGCGCGGCAACGCGCAAGAGGAAGAAAAAGGTATTAAAAAAGGCGAAAGGCTTTTGGGGCGACCGCAGCAAGCAGCACAGGCAGGCGCGGCGCGCCCTGATGCACGCCCTGGTTTATGCCTACCGCGACAGGCGCAATAAAAAAAGGGAATTCCGCCGGCTCTGGATTACGCGCATCAATGCCGCCTGCAGGCAGACGGGCATGACCTACAGCACTTTTATTAAGGGCTTGAAAAAAGCCAAGATCGCTCTGGATAGAAAGATTCTGGCGGACTTGGCGGTAAAAGACACACAGGCATTCAAGAAACTGATAGAAATAGCGAAAGGATAAATTCCAAATCACAAATTCCAAATCACAAACAAATCCCAATACCCAATGACCAAAATTTAAAACCAACAAGTTGGTTTTATATTGTGATTTTGGTATTTGGTATTGTTTGTGATTTGTGTATTGTAATTTGTGATTTTTAAGGAGCGAAGATGTATGTCATAATAGTGGGTTGCGGCAGGGTGGGCTCGGAGCTGGCCAAACTCCTTTCCAATGAAGGCCATAATGTAGTGGTGATTGATAAAACTCAAGCCTCTTTTGACCGGCTCGGCGGCGGCTTTAACGGGCTGACCAAGACCGGCAATGGTTTTGACCTGGAGCTCTTAAGGCAGGTGGGGATTGAAAAAGCGGATGCCTTCTGTGCCGTGACTAACGGGGACAACACCAATTTAATTTCAGCGCAGGTAGCCAAGAAAATTTTCCGCGTGCCCAAGGTGATTGCGCGCATCTACGACCCGCAGCGCGCGCACATCTACACTAGCCTGGGCCTGGATATTATCAGCGGGACTATCCTTTTTGCCGCGATGCTCAGGGACAAAATTATTGAAAGCCGCTTCTCCAGTTATCTGATTGAGACAAAAGACCTGGGGGTTATCGAGATAGAAGTAAAAAACAGCCTGATAGGAAAGCGCATCCGGGAGATTAATATCGCCGGAGAATTTTTGGTGGCAGCCATCAGGAGGATGGATGGGGTCATCATACCTGAGCCGGATACCGTCTTAAAAGAGAAAGATAAATTAATGGCCGTGGTAAAAGTGGCCAGCCTTGAAAAAATAAAGGCCAGGTTCCATCTGGAGAAATAGATGTATATTATAATCGTAGGCGCCGGCAAGATAGGTTATTTCTTGGCCCAGAGGCTAAGCCAGAGCGGCCATACCCTCAGCATCGTGGAGAAAGATAAGGCTATCTGCGAGGAGATTGCCAAAGAAATAGATGCCCTGGTAATAAACGGGGACGGCTGCGACCCGCGCATCCTGCAGGAGGCCGGCATAGAACGCGCGGATGTGCTGGCTGCGGTTACCGGAGACGATGAGGACAACTTGATTATCTGCCAGCTGGCCAAAGAGCGCTTCAGCCTGCGGCGCACAGTAGGCAGGGTGAATAATCCCAATAATGAGCATGCCTTTGCTGAGCTGGGCATAGACGCGCCGGTAGATTCCACCAAGATTATCGCCAAGATTATCGAGGAGGAAGTTTCCTTCTCTGATTTTGTAAACCTGATGAGCTTTAAGCGCGGTAAACTGGCTATCGTGCGCGTGGACCTGCCGGAAGACGCCCCGGTAATCAATAAAGAAATAAAGGATATCCAGCTGCCCGATAATTCCGTGCTGGTTTCCATATTAAGGGGGGAAGAAGTGATTGTGCCTAAGGGCAACACCGTGCTTAAGCCCGGAGACGACGTCATCGCACTCACCTTAATAGGCAATGAGCCGCAACTCTTAAATCTACTGGCAGGAAAACTCTAAATGAAATTAAGGCTTCCTTTGAATATCGTATTGGGGATCGGCGTTGAGGTGCTCTATGCGCTCTTCCTGATACTTGCGGCATTTTTAATCTGCGCGTTACTATCGCAAAGAGCATGATTTTAAAGCCCCGCCTCCAAGATTTAAAAATCATCGGCTATTATTTAGGCAAGATTATACTGGGATTAGGCCTGGCTATGCTCATCCCCATTATAGCCGCATTGGCCTGCGCAGAGGCGAATCCTGCCCTGGATTTCCTGATTACCGCAGAGGTAACTTTCTTAATCGGGCTGCTGCTTACCAGGGCCTGTTTTACGGAAAAAGACTTAAGCTGGATGCAGGGTATGATTGTGGTCAGCCTTTCCTGGCTGGTAGCGACGGTATTAGGCGCTATTCCCCTATACTTTAGCGGGCACTGGAAGTCATACCTGGATGCCTGTTTTGATGCCATGTCCGGATTTGCTACCACAGGCCTTACCCTGGTGCAGGACTTAGACCATATTTCCTTGAGCCATAATCTCTGGCGGCATTTAATTATGTTTATCGGCGGGCAGGGGATTGTTATTGTCGCGCTTTCTTTTTTCGTGAAAGGCGCTTCCGGGGCATTCAAGATGTATGTGGGAGAGGCGCGCGATGAACGCATATTGCCCAATGTGATCAGTACCTCTAGGTTCATCTGGCTGGTAAGCATAGTCTATCTTATCCTGGGCACGCTTGCCCTGGGGATAACAGGCACACGGGCAGGGATGAAGCCGGCCAATGCTTTTTTCCACGGCGCCTGCATATTCATGGCTGCTTTTGACACCGGGGGTTTTGCCCCGCAGTCGCAGAACATACTTTACTACCACAGCCTGGCCTTTGAAATCATTACCATTGTGATCATGATTTTAGGCGCGATTAATTTCAAATTACACTATCACCTCTGGATGGGTAACCGTAAGGAGATATTTAAAAACATAGAGACAGTGACGTTGTTTATTACCTTAATGGCTACTTTTACTATTACCGCAATAGGGCTGGCCCAGTTGGGGATATATCCGGCCGCCCTCACCCTGCTACGCAAGGGTTTTTACCAACTTGTCTCAGGGCATACCGGCACAGGTTTCCAAACCGTCTATCCGCTGCAGTTTGCCAATGAATGGAATCCCTTAAGCCTTGTCGGGGTAATCTGCGCCATGGCCTTAGGAGGCGCAGTATGCTCTACCACCGGCGCTATAAAGATGCTGCGCGTGGGGATTATCTTTAAGGCGCTTCTGGAGGATATCAAAAGGATAATCCTTCCGGAAAGGGCGATAGTGGTGCAGAAGTTTCATCATATTAAAGAGGTCTTTCTGGATGATCAACAGGCCAGGAGCGCGCTGATGATTACCCTGGCATATCTGGTTCTCTACGCTCTAGGCGCGCTTATAGGCATGTTTTTCGGATACCCCTTCTTAAATGCTTTGTTTGAGTCCACTTCAGCCGCGGCTAACGTGGGTTTGTCCTGCGGGATTACCAATGTGGCTATGCCCGCCTTTTTAAAGTGCACTTACATCCTTCAGATGTGGGCCGGCCGCCTGGAGTTTATGTCCGTATTTACCCTGTTAGGATTCTTTGTGGCTGCGATAAAGGGAAGATAGCATGTTAGAAAAAGTCCATAGTCCACGGCTAATAGTCTACAGGTTGCTACTGTGTCTATTGACTGTTGTCTGTGGACTGTGGACTCTATGTTATGCCCAGCCGGTTTCTTCAAGCGAATTAATCAATAATGCCAAGTTTTACGACGCTAAAACCGTAGTTTATGCGGGCGAAGTTATAGGCGATGTGATGCTGCGCCAGGATTATGCCTGGGTCAATATCAACGACGGGAAAAATGCCCTTGGCGTATGGATGGAATCTTCCCTGGCAGGGCAGATATCTTATACAGGCAGTTATAAGGCTAGAGGCGACGTGGTGGAAATTACCGGAGTTTTCCATCGCGCCTGCCCGCAGCACGGCGGAGACCTGGATATACATGCACAGGCACTACGCAAGATAAGCCCCGGCAGATATATTCAGGAAAGAGCAAACCCGGATAAGAAAAATCTTGCGGCTATACTATTGGGGGTTTTATTGCTGGTATGGATATTAACGCTGTTAAAGCGCAGATAGAATCCGAAATAGAGAATATCAATTCGGTTGTAGGGCTGGAGGAATTTCGCCTTAAATACCTGGCTAGAAAAGGCATTCTGGCGCAGATGACCGTTGTCATACCTACCCTGCCGCAGGAAGAACGGGCTGCTTTTGGCAGCAGAGTCAATGCCTTAAAGCAAAGGCTTTTATCGCTGGTCGCGGAAAAAGAGAAATCCCTGGCAGTAGACAGCAGTAGCCAGCAAGATTTTTCTTTTGATATTGGTATGCCGGGCATCGCGCAAGAATTGGGGCGTAAACACCCCCTCACCCAAATAATCGAGGAAATCTGCGCTATATTTAACCGCATGGGTTTTCTGACGGCCGAAGGCCCGGAGATTGAGACGGAGTACAATAATTTTACCGGCTTGAATATCCCTCTGGAGCATCCGTCAAGAGACGCGTTTGATACCTTCTATATAAGAAGTCCACAGTCCACAGTCCACAGTCCACAGAAAAGAGCAAAGAACTATCGACTATCCCTGCCTGGCCGGCAGGCAGGGACCATCGACCATCGACTGGTGTTACGCAGCCACACCTCCCCGGCGCAAATACGCCTGATGCAAGCGCGCAAACCGCCTCTGGCAGTGATTGTGCCGGGCAGAGTATACCGGCCTGATGCAGTGGATGCGGCGCATTCTTTTATGTTCCATCAGATAGAAGGCCTGGCGGTAGATGAGGGGATAAAATTTTCCGACTTAAAAGGAACCTTAGGAGTTTTTGCCAAGGCGGTTTTCGGACAGGAAATAAAAACGCGCTTCCGGCCGCATTTCTTTCCCTTTACAGAGCCTTCTGCGGAAATGGATGTCTCCTGCATAATCTGTAAGGCTAAGGGTTGTGCGGTTTGCGGAAGGAAAGGCTGGCTGGAAATTTTAGGCGCCGGGCTGGTGCATCCGGATGTTTTTAAACAGGTAGGCTATGACCCCAAAATTTATACCGGCTTTGCCTTTGGCATGGGGGTAGAAAGAATCGCCATGCTTAAATACGGGATTAATGATATCAGGTTGTTTTTCGAAAACGATCTGCGCTTCCTGAAGCAGTTCTAAAAAGATGAAAGTTACTTACAATTGGCTCAAGGAGTTTGTAGATATAAGACTTTCGCCTCGGGCGTTGGCTGAGAAACTCACCATGGCAGGTATTGAGGTAACTTCTCTGGAAGAAAAACAGGGCGATTCTGTCTTGGAAATAGAGGTAACCAGTAACCGGCCGGATTGGCTCAGTGTCGTGGGGATAGCCAGGGAAGCGGCGGCTATTACGAACCGGAAACTGAAGGTAGTCGACAGTCCACAGACCATAGTCCACAGTAAAAAAAGTAACAAGAAAAACTGTGGACTGTCGACTATGGACTATGGACTCGATATTAAAATCGCAAATAAGAAGGATTGCCCTTTATACACCGCCAAGATTATTCACGGCGTAAGAGTAGGGCCCTCTCCTGCCTGGCTCAAAGAGCGCCTGGAATTAATCGGCTGCCGCAGCCTGAACAATATCGTGGATATCTCCAACTACATTTTATTTGAGCGGGGAGAGCCCCTGCACGCCTTTGATTTAGATAAACTCAGCCTCCCCTTAGAGATCGTGGTCAGAAGAGCCAAAGAAGGGGAATCCATAGTAACCATCGACGGCATCAAAAGGGATTTGCATGAACAGGTATTAATTATTGCTTCATCGGATAAGCCGATTGCCATCGCCGGTATTATGGGCGGCAGGGATAGCGAAGTAACCTCTCAAACAAAAAATATACTTTTAGAGGCGGCGGTATTTGATCCGCTCTTAACACGCCGCAGCCGACGATTATTGGGGATGCAGAGTGAGTCTGCATATAGATTTGAAAGGGGAGTGGATGCCCAGACAGCGCAGGGCGCTTCCTGGCAGGCAGTAAATATGATAGAAAAACTTGCCGCAGGAAAATTAATTTTGGCTAAAAGCGCGGGGCTGGTGAAGCCGGCAAAGAAAATTATTGCCCTGGATTGTGCGTATGTATGCGCTATTCTGGGGGCGTATATCCCCGCCGTAAAAATAAAGGCTATATTGAAAGGCCTGGGTTTTATGCTCACGGCGGCAAAAAAAACACTTAAAGTCAATGTCCCGGCGTACCGGCAGGATGTAAATGCGGGGATAGATTTAGTGGAGGAGATAGCCCGTGTATACGGTTACGCATCTATTCCTTCAACCCTGCCGAGCTTACAGCCGCAACCGGCAATCCCCGGCAGCAGGGAGTTAGTAGCACTGATAAAAAATATCCTTGTGGGCCTGGGCCTAAATGAAGTCATCACCTATAGCCTGGTGAGCAAGGGCTTATTAGCTGATTTCCGGGAAGAAGACAGCTCTCTGGCGCCGGAAATTTTAAATCCCTTAAGCAGGGAACAGGAGGTTTTAAGGCCGTGCTTAACTCCCAGCCTTGCCTCCTGCGTAGCCAGGAATTTTAACCAACAACAGGATTATGTCCCTGTATTTGAGCTGGCCAGCGTTTTTAAAAGCACTCTTGGCGGGCCAAAGGAGGAACTTGCCTTAGGTCTTGCCCTGGCCGGGACAAAATCTTTTTTACTGGAGCAGGGAGCCGTAAAAGAAGAGGCCGGCCTTCTGCATTTAAAAGGCATAATAGAAACCTTATGTGCAAGGATAGGTATTAGAGAGTTGAGTTTTGTCACGGAGAATCCCTATGCAGTCAGCGTCTATATAGGTAAAGAAAAAGCAGGCGTTATGTCCAGGCTTAAGAAAGATATTTTAAGCCGGCTGGATATAAAAAATAAAGAAGTAGTCTGTGCAGAGCTTTTTCTGGAAAAGTTTTTTCACTACGTTGACCTGGCAAAAAAATTTACCCCTGCGCCCAGATACCCTGCCATTACCAGGGCAATAAGCCTTTTTCTTAAAGAGGAGGCCGGGGTGGGCCAAATATTGCAGGCGGCCCTGGAGACAGGCAGGCCGCTACTCTGCGAAGTAAAAGTTATAGACTATTATAGAGGTAAACAAACTCCCGCGGGCTTTCGCGGCCTTACCCTCTCCTGCCTTTACCGCGCGCAGGAGCGCACGCTTACCGAGGCGGAGGTTGCCCCTGTGCATAATCTTATCTGCGGCATATTGACGGAAAAGTTCGGCGCGCAGATACGTTAAGAAGAACGGGGTTGACTTTTCTTTAAGATATGATATACTTTTTTTACGAAGCGACAAAATGTTCTTTTGAATATCCCTGCGGTGCGCGTTGGAAATTTGATAATTGTTGAACCAACATCAATATCAAGGGAGCCATTTCTCCTTTAGAGGCCTTGGCCTCTAGGGAAGGCACCCACCTGAAACCAAATCGGTTCAGACTATCATTCCAACGGCACATTGCGGGGATTTTTATTTATGGACCTCTTTTCAGAAGACAAAAAAGAACAATCCCAAGCCCTCCCCCTGGCTGTGCGCATGCGGCCGGTAACCCTGGATGAATTCGCAGGGCAAGAGCATATCCTGGGTAAAGGCAAGCTCCTGCGCCGGGCGATTGAGGCAGACCGCATCAGCTCCCTGGTATTGTACGGCCCGCCCGGAACGGGTAAGACTTCCCTGGCCTGGTGCATTGCCAATACCACCAAATCTTACTACGCCGCTGTCAATGCCACTACCTCCAATGTGGAAGAATTAAGGCGGTTGATTTCCGCGGCAAAGCAAAGGTTAAATAGCACCGGGCAGAAGACAATCCTTTTTATCGACGAGATACACCGCTTTAATAAAGCCCAGCAGGATGTGCTGCTTCCGGATGTAGAGGAGGGCAACCCCGTATTAATAGGCGCGACAGTGCATAACCCTTTTTTCTCCCTGGCCTCCCCGCTTTTATCGCGTTCCCTTGTCTGCGAGTTAAACTCCTTAAAGGAAAAAGAGATTCTGGCGATACTTACGCGCGCGCTCTCCGATAAGACAAAAGGATTGGGCAATTTTAAAGTGAAGACAGATAAACAGGCGCTGGGTTTTTTAGCCAAGATCTGCGAAGGCGACGCGCGGCGCGGCCTGAATGCCCTGGAGGTGGGGGTTTTAACCACGCCCGCTGCCAAAGACGGCGTTATTAACTTTACCCTGGAGGTTGCCAGCGACTCCATCCAGAAAAAAGCCGTGCTTTACGACAAAGACGAGGACGCGCATTACGATACCGCATCCGCCTTTATAAAATCCATGCGCGGCTCTGACCCGGATGCGGCCATTTACTGGATGGCAAAAATGCTTTATGCCGGAGAAGACCCGCGTTTTATCGCCCGCAGGGTTTGTATCCTGGCAGCAGAGGATGTGGGCAATGCCGACCCCTTGGCGCTTGTGCTGGCCAATGCTGCGCTGCAAATTTCTGAGTTCGTGGGCATGCCTGAGGCGCGCATCCCCCTGGCGCAGGCGGTAGTTTACGTTTCCTGCGCGCCCAAATCCAATGCCAGTTACCTGGCCATTGAGAAGGCCTCCGCGGATATTGAAAACGAAAAGGTGCAGGAGGTACCCGACCATTTGAAAGACGCCTCTTACCGGGGGGCAGAAGCCTTAGGCCACGGCAAAGGTTATAAATATGCCCACGATTACCCCGGCCATTTCGTCAAACAGAAATACACCCGCAGGAAAGTCAAATACTACGAACCCACGGATATCGGTTTTGAGGCCAAGATTAAACAGCGGCTGGAAAAATTACGCAGCGCCGACAAATAAATGGAAATAATATTTACAATAGCTTTTATTGCCGGGAGCCTGATGGTCCTCTATGCCCTCTACGGTATGCTTGCCTCCGCAGGTTCCTCTGCCGCGGCAAAGAGCGCCCCAAAAGCAGGGGGCGCTTTGAAGGCGAAGCAGCTCGACGCCAAGAGCGAGGTTGATCTGCTCTCGCTTGAGCTGGCCAAAATAAAGGCAGAATACGCCGCCGGGCAAAAGGAGTTTGACACAGCCGGCTCAAGGGAAAAACAGCTGCGCGAGGAATTAAGCAGGAGAGAGGAATGGGTGAAGAAGTCTGAGGAGATGCTCAGCAAAGCCCAGGAAGAAACCATCTCTTCCAAAAATAAATTTACCCAGAGGGAAGAGGAGCTGCAGCAGGAGTTCAGCAAGAACGTAAATTTAAATAAACAACTGCAGGAGGCAAGCCGCAGGATAGAGGTACTGGAAAAAGAAAGCAAGGAAAAAACCGATCAGATTGAGGCGCAGAGGCACCAGATCGAAAAATATATCAATGAGCTAAAGGAACGCTTAGCCAGCATTGCCGAATACAAAAAGAAAGAGGCAATCAGCGAGTGGGTGCCTAAAGAGGAATTTAATAAATTAAATGAGGAATATACGGAGCTGGAAAAAGAGCTGGAGGCAAAAGAGGAGAAGTTAAGGGTTTTTGCCGAGGAGATAGTCAAGTTAAAGAGCCGCGCCGGCCGGAAAGAGGAAACACCCCGGCCCGAGGAGCCAACAGTACAGCCTGCGCCAGAGATAGCGGCGCCTGCGCCAACACCGGTGATAGAAGAAGTGCCGCAGGAAGAGCAGCCAGAGAAAAAAGAAGAAGTTCCTCCGCAGGCAATTAAAGAAGAGCCGCCAAAAGAAGAAAAGGAAACAAAGCCTAAGCCTGTCCCAAGATTTGCGCTGGAGAAAACCCGCAATATCGGCATTATGGCGCATATTGATGCCGGCAAAACCACCCTTACCGAAAGGATACTTTTTTACACCGGCCGTTCGCATAAAATAGGCGAGGTACACGAGGGCCGCGCGCAAATGGATTGGATGAAACAGGAGCAGGAGCGCGGCATTACCATCACCGCGGCAGCTACCACCTGTTTCTGGAAGGAGCACCGCATTAATCTCATTGATACCCCGGGGCATGTGGATTTTACGGCAGAGGTAGAGCGCTCCTTGCGCGTCTTGGACGGGGCAGTGGCGGTCTTCTGCGCGGTGGGCGGAGTTGAACCGCAGTCAGAGACTGTGTGGCATCAGTCCAATAAATATAATGTGCCTAAAATAGCCTTTATCAATAAAATGGACAGGGTAGGCGCGGATTTCTTCGCGGTTTTAAAAAATATTGAGGAGACGCTCGGAGGCAACGCCCTTGCCCTGGAGATTCCCATCGGCTCAGAAGATAAATTTGCCGGCGTAGTTGACCTTATTGAAATGCAGGCCTATTTCTACGACGAAGAATCGCAAGGCAAGGATTTCCGCACGGAAGAGATCCCCGCGGATTTGCAGGAAACCGCCAGGAACTACCGCCATATCCTGGTAGAGAAGGCCGCTGCTTTTAGCGAGGCGCTGACCAAGAAATATCTGGAATCTGAAAGCTCGATAACTCCGGAAGAATTAATCTGCGCTATCCGTGAG